>Ga0189292_10001_pt1 | contig 220069 bp, 282 predicted proteins | sample UW1oraminimetaG_FD_130317 | JGI IMG/M metagenome (GOLD analysis project Ga0189292, IMG submission 130317) | Marine microbial communities from the Costa Rica Dome - UW179A-orange mini metaG | ecosystem: Environmental > Aquatic > Marine > Oceanic > Photic zone | place: Costa Rica: the Eastern...
AAACCCAGCCTCTTTCGCAATCGCAAGAACTGCATCAGCATCAGCAGCTGCTTTGAGCTTCTCCTGCAGGCTGGTGTCTGCTTTGACTTTTTCCAAGAAGGCTTTGAGTTGTTCTTCTGACATGGGTGACTGGCCAGTACAGAAGACTTAGCCATGGCCAGCAGCAGCGTCACCCGTACTCAGAGCACCATCCGGCTTGGCCCTTCTGAAAGGAGCCGAGCAGGCTCTACCATTCGGGGCTAGTACTGGTGTCCTGGTTTTGAGGGCATGTCGATTGATCACGGGGTCTACAACTCGCCCGAGTCAGAGAGTCCGGTGTTTCTTGGCTTTCTCTTCGGTGATTGTTCAATCATCCAGTGGTTGTGAGATTGGGACTTGGGTTGGGTTCTGTTTGTGCTCATGAAACTTGAATCCACCGCTTAATCCGCTGAGTTCATCTTCACTCATCTCTTCCGTAAGTTCTGGTGACTCGTTCTCTTTCTTGTCGTCATTGAGTTTCTTGGCTTGCTCTTCGGTCATTTCAAATCTCCTCTAATGAAATCAGCTGTCCCAGGACATCTTGCTCTACCGCCACTGACACCCTTTGCCTCTTCATCAGTCAACTCTTCCTTGCCCTGCTCTGCCTTAGTTGTCTCTTCCTTGACTTCCTCCTTTTTGCCTTGCTCTTCAGTCATCAGAGTCTCTAAGACTTCCCCCAGTAGTAGCAGCTATCTCGCGTCCGTAGGTACGAGCTTCCAGATCGCCGATGTGGATTCAGGCGTGATCCGCTGGGTCAACGCTGACCTTGTGACCCACATCCTGCCGAGGTGCTGACTGCCATCAACAAAGACCAATGTCACTCAAGTCCTAGATTTGAGAAACAATGGGTTGGTTGGAGTTCACAGATGTATTCAATAGCTCAAACATATAGATCCGGTAGCAAAAGTGGGCAGGCTCCGATTGACGAATATCAATGGAAAGACGGGATCCTTGGAAGGGTTGGAATTAAAAGGGTAGAAACAAAGAGATTCATTCGTTTTGAGCATCTGAGGATTAGACAGAAAGCAGATTTTTACTGGTATTCAAGAAGATCTCATTGGTTTATAAAATTTCCGTATTGCAAAAATGATAAGCAAATATTGATAGCAAATATTGTGTTTTTATTGATCATTCTGCAGCTCTTAGGCCAGGTTATTAGTGCATTGATGATCGCTATTTTCCCAGGTCAATAAAAAGCCCCGCACTTGGCGGGGCTTGCGTTTTAGCGATTGACTCGAATAGTCAGCTTAGTTGTTTGATAATATCATTAGTCTGGTCTCCAACACTTCCGCCCCAAAGTTTGGAAATAGCATTGATCTTGCCTGCAATTGGAACAAAGCCAAAAGCAACGTCAATAACTGTTCCCCAATTCCCCCCTTGGGCTGCTTCGAGTTGATCGTCAGTGAGTTCAATGATTTGGTCTTGGGTGTTGAGTGTAGTCATGGTTTTGAAGTGAGTAAATTGAGTTTGTGAGTTGTGTTGGGGGTGCTGCCCCTCGACTCCTTCAAGATCACAGCCCTTCTGGTGAACCCCACTACACAGCTCTGGTGTAGACCCTGCGAGGTTCTGGTGAGCTTCTGGTGAATAGCTCAGAACACAGTGTTTGAGAGGGCTTAGCTGACCCGGATGCCGGTGACGCCAAGGCTCCAGGGCAATGAAAAACCCCGCACTTGGCGGGGCGTGATTGGTGTGAGGTTGTTTTGTCGGGAGATCGATAGCGACACTCAACGCTCCCTGCTTTTCCCTTTCGGGTCTTGTATAGCTCTCAGCCTCGCTTTCATGGCTTCAGGCTTCCCGACAGTGAGGTCAATAGCACATAACAGTGTTGCCAACCAAAGTGCATGTTGAATTACTATTCATTGCATTCGATCGGATTTGTGCTCGTTGCATCTTGAGTTGTGCTGCTTGAAAATCAGTGAAACATCCTTCGGCAATTGTTCTCTTGAAAAGAAGTCCACCTGTTGTGATTTTGTGATAGCTAGTTCCATCAACACAGCTTCTGCTAACTGCATTTGAACGAGCTTTTAAATTACTTGTTTTTTGCTCAGCCCTGCAAGCTGTCTTCTCAGCTCCAACAAGTCCATTGCAAGTGCTTGCATCAGCAGATGGTGCGATTAAGAAAGAGCCACCGATAACAGCAGCGATAGCGACAAAAGTAGAGAGTTTCATTTGATTGATTCGAGTGTGGAGGTCATCCCTCCTGGACCTCTTCACCATCTCCGGAATCAATCGGATTCACATCACCCATTCGAGTGATCTTCCAGCCGCCTGACTCCCCCGTTGGGTTAGCTCATAGGAATTTCATCCACACCAACAGTCCAAAACACTGGTGCAGCAACCTTGCTCACCTTGCCTTCCCTTTCATCACTCACACCCTTTAACGCCGCGGCATTAGGCCATAACCGCGCTTCCCCATCCAATACCTCCAGCACTTCCTCGCGCCGTACCATCCGCCGAATTGCACCTTCCATTGGTGCAGCAAAACTCACCGTTTTCAGCATCCTTTTAATCCTCACATCCACCCACTGCGGTAACACTCTCATCACCTCCCCATCAATCTCCAACATCTCGCCGTCGTCATCACATAACGCCAGCCCAAACTCAGCCAACGTCACACTTCCGGCCAACCTCACAACATCACCGTTCTGGATATTCATCACCACACCTGCCCCATTCGACTTTTCGCGCTGCCCGTCTTCCACTTAGCCCGCCACCACTGCACGCCATACCTGACCGCATCAAGACTGTGATTCGCACAACCATCAGCAATCCGTTCAACGTCCCTCGGATGCCTCGGCAGCGTCGGCCATGTCGCCATCAGTCCCTGGCACGCCTGCGTCCACATCAGCCATGGCGTCTCAGCATCCCTTCCGGCTGCCTGCAACATCGTTCTGACCAGTGCCAATCCATTGGCCTCCCGTGCATTCATCTTTCCCGCACGCACCAGCGGACACCCAGCAGCTTTGAAGTCACCAGCAGTGCTGCCCCTGTCGCTGCCAGTGGCGTTAAACACCGCATCGTCGGCAACCACCTTTGTGGTCCCTGGCCTCAAGCCCCACCTGGCCAGCCATTCAATAATTCCCACCGCTTGCTCGGCATTGCTCAGATAAGTGCCGCGCGTCCAGTCGCGCTGGCCACCAGCCGTAGAGCTCGCCACATAAAACTCATCCAGCAGCCAGATGCTCCCCTTTGGTGCACCCTCCGGATCAGGCAGGCACAGATACGCCACGGTCGGTGCGCTGCAGCCCCAGTCCATACACACAAACGCTCGCTTCAATTCCTGCTGTGGGATGCCTCCAGGCCGCACATCACGCAGGCTGCGCCGCACACCAAAACTGCTGCCGAAAAACGCACCGGCGATATCGACATCCAGCCGCCCATGCAGCCAGGCATCCAAAAGCGCAGGGTCATCAGCTGCCGCAACCTTGATGTTCCGGATGTACTGATCAATATCCAGATGCTGATTCGAGCTGGCCGTGAAGCTCGCAAAGATCGTGTGTTTGCCCAGGTCCTCTGACCAGAATCTCGATGCTTTCCCGGGTTCGGGATAACCCGCAGGGATTCCATACCGGGCTTGCAGCCATGGATGGGCAGGGCCTCCAGGGTTGCCCAACAGGATGGTCCTCGTCGGCACTCCAGCAGGTCCACGCAGGGTGGCGGAAGCGGTGTCAATGAACGACGCATCGAAGTGTGCACCAACCTCATCATGGACTGCCAGAACGAAACTGCGGCCTTGCAGCCTGGCCAGTGCCTTCACCTGTTCAGCAGGCCCTGAACCCACATAGGCCAACTCCACGCGGCCATAGGGCATGTCTTTGCCACCTAGGCGGAAGGTCAGGTCTGCGCTGCTGTAGGTGGTGCCTGGGAATGCCTGGGTGAAGTAGCGCCACAGCAGGCCCTGCAACTCGGTGAGGCCCTGGAAGGTCTGACGTGTGACCAGTGCTGAAAACTTGCCTTTGAAGTGGGCTGCATCCCTGGCCAGCACCATGGCGATTCCCCATGACTTGCCTGTGCCCCTGGCCGAGATGATGCACAGGTCATCACCGAATGGGCTGTCCAACATCAGCTGCTGGGTGAGCGTCGGTTCCTTGATTTCTGGTGCCTGTGACGCGGGTGCTGTTGTGGTCATCAGAACAGTTCCGGCTGGACACGTTCAGTGCCAGTAACGCCTCCACTAGGCGTAGGTGCTTGCAGTGCTGGACTTGCTTCTGCAGGCATCAGCGTGCATGTGCTCTCACTTTTGCTCTCACTTGCGGCCACATCGACCGTTTCTGACGCACTCCACCGGTCAGTGAAGGAAGCGCCATCAGCAGGGGCAGAAAGCTGAATCACGTTGGCTTGCTGATTCACTTCTGGAGCGCGATCCAACAACCCGCAGAACTCAGCCCAGCGGTTCAGTGATCTGGAGAGCTCACCGGCAATCCGCGGATCGATGCCCTTCTTGGTTTTCACGATGGTGCCGTCTGGGCTGTGGATCGTTTCGATCTGACCTTCCAGGTGCTGTTGCTGAGCGGTGGCGACTAACAGGCCCAGCGTCTGTTTGAACATCCGGTCGATGTCGATTCGGTGCTCTTCAATATCGATGCCATTTTCGAGCGCAAACTTTTTCCCTCTCAGGATTGCGTTGTGAGCAGTCTGCGTGGATTTAATCCCGAGCTCTTCACAGACACCACGAACAGAACACCCATTGAGGGTGAGTTCATAAGCGCGAAGGTCACGTTCAGCGCGAGAAAGAGTTGCGGTTGTTTTATTCCCTCTAGGTCGCTTTTGTTCCACATCCGTTTGCAGCATGACTGCAGTCTAAGGAGCCCAATTTTGCTGATTTTTTCTTCTTTAGTTGCAGCGCAAGGGGTTTGATGGGAAGAAACCATTTCTTCCCCTGTTCTTCCCCTCAGATCCCAGTGTTGATGCCTATAGAAGAAAAGAAGAGACTAATTTTTTTTCATAGGAGCTCCGCTGGTTTACGACGCCAGAGCACCTGACCTTGATAGGTGTCAGCCTCTTTCTGCTGAACGAGCTGATGTTTGGTTCTGAGCTCAGCCAATGATTCGCGCAGCTGTTTATGAGCGTTCGGCTTCCTGGCGCGAGGAGATTCAATTGCTTCCAGGATTTGTCCTGTTGTGAGCCATTGATCAGTGGTGGCTTTATAGGCGTCAAGCTTCCAGCCCGTGAGGCGTTCTTCTGCGGGGCCTTCCTCATCTTCACGACGGAGCTCACGCATTTCGGCAGCAGTGCCGATGAACTCCCAGGTGTTGTGATGACCGTTTTCAAGGATCAAGCGTTGATTGCCAGCGCCACGCTTTTGGGAGGTGAGCACACGGCGTGGGGAATCCTCGTGGAGCTTTTCAATGCCGTGCTCTTTGTGCGTTTCGTATCCGAGGCCAACGAATCGAGAAACAGCACGATCGATGGAGCCATGGCCTGACCCGGAGTAAACGCCAAGGTCACCGGCGGTAGCGGAGCTCTTGTTGGAGTGATGCGTAACGATGCAAGGACAGGTTTGACGTGCCACTTCGATTTGGCGCATCAAGCGCCCAGCAGCTTCATCGGATTCACTGATGCCAGCAGGTAGCACTGCTGAAAGGCTGTCAATGATCAGGAGGCCACCGGGATTGGCCTTGCACCAATTCCTGATTGAACGGAGGCCATCGGCATCAAGGGCAAAGCAACCGCCGGAGGTCTTCAGGTGAATGGCGTTGTGCAGTTTGTATTCGACCTGATCGGTGCCATCTTCAGCAGTGAAGCGTTTGACGATGGTGGCGAGGCCTTGTTCCTCAAGCAGTGCACCCCATTGCTGCCGATCTTGATCAGTACCGACGAGCAAAACCTTCTGCTTTGAACCAGGGCGCAGGTTGCGTCCAACAAAAGTGGTCTGATCGTTGAGATGTGCGCGGATGAGTGCGACTAGCAGGCGTGACTTACCTGCACCGGGCATCCCGACGAGCAGGTTCAGGCCAATGATGAAAATCTCATGCAGCAGCCATTCCTGCTGTGTGGCAACAAAGCTGTTGCCGGGTTCCACATCGGGTTCATATGCAGCAGCGGTCGTGTCGTGCTGTGCATAGAGATCAGCGATGAAGTTGTTGTCTGGCTTGAAGCCAAGGGAATGGGCAACACGCTTGAGTGCTGACTTCTGCTCACGAATGGGGCGGCTGCTGTTGATGACTTCAATGGCCCGTTCATTGAGCAGATTGGACAGAGCAGCATCAATGGCAACTGGGTCACCATTGCCGGAATCTTTGGCAACTTGAATGCGGATGTCCCATTCAGAAGGTTCTGGCTCTCCGGGGTTGTAATCCGGATCTTTGGAGAGGATGACCTGATCAATCCAGGTGATCGGCGTACAGGTAGCGAGGTGCAGCTGATCGCGAAGGATTCTGCGCTTATGGGGTTTGCGTGATGCTGCAGCAATCGCCTTGGCAGCATTTTCAAGAATGGGCTGGTGATCGGGATAGATCACACCCAGTGATTGATAGTCGCTGAAGATTTGCCGGAGATAATCAAACGGCTCTTGGGCGTTATCAATGACCTTCTGGAGCTCAACCTGAGGGTCGAGATTGTTTTGGTTCCAGTAACGAGCCCATTCCTCCATTCCCCACTTGCAATCTTCTGGGATGCGCGGACCGGTGTAGGCGTACGAAACATCAGGATTGCGCGGAAGGTGGGCCATCTTGAGACCCTTTTCCCGGCATTGCTCCACAACAACTGGCAGCAGTGATGGGGAGTGATGAAAGGGAACGTCTGAATCAGAAATGTAAGTTTTGACGGTGGCAGGAAAACGACTGCCGCGAATGTGTGATGGAGCGGTCGCAGCAGCGCAAGGAATGCCGATTAGTGCAGTGCAAGCCAGTGCATCGAATAGCCCCTCTGTAGCGATCTGAGGCGGCTTAGATGGAATCCACGGTTGAGTGGTGGCACCGGGCTTTTGACCGTTTTTACGAACGGCGTAAAGGTATTTCTTGTACCGCTGGTGCTCTTCATCCCAATCGGGTTGATCGGGCTTCAGTGAAACGGTATCGGCGTTGAATTGCAGCTTGAGAGCCCCACCGGCGTTGTCGCGCATGGAGGGAAAACGATCGAGCCAATCTGATTGGATTTGCTCTGGGGATAGAGACTCAAGGACAGCGGGGCGACCATTGGATTTACAGAGCGCGTCGAGGTGCTGCTGGTTAAAACCGCGCTCGTAAACCTTTTGCGCGTGATGATTGTGGAGGCTCAACGGGATCCCTCCATCACCTTGGTGAGCTGATCAACAGCGCGTGATGCCCATCGTGGGCAATGAGGGAACCGATCGATTAATTGATCGATGACTTGTTCTGACAGATCACGGTGATGTTGAGACCAGTGATCCTGAGCAATTTCAGAACAGAGAGTGTCAGCCAGTGCGGCGAGATGTTTCCGCTGGAGTGAGTCATTACCCCGCGGCAGTTTATGTAGAGTTCGAGCAGTCATTGATGCAGTGGCTGGGTAGGTCCGTGGGTGGTGCTTCGGGCCTTTTCCTTGATCAGGCGAGAGCGAGGGCGTCTTCAAACTTCCCTTCTGCTTGAAGGCCGCGGCGGATGTAATGGCGCTGCGCTTCAGAGATGGTTGCAAACAGACCGGCAGCAATTTCAAGCTGCAGGAAATGAACCTCTTCTGGTGAAAGAGAGAGGGAAGTCCGAAGTGTGATTTTTGGGTATTTAGGTGAGTGCGTGTCTTGCACGGGTTGAAGAATTGAACTTCGAGCTGATACTAGAGATTGCAAATCTCTACTCCTGAACACCATGCAAGTGGCTGCAATCCTTTGCTGCTACTTGCATAGAAATTCATTTGATATTTGAGTATTTCTGCGCATAAAAAAAGAGCCCCTGTTGGAGCTCTTTGGTATTGATCGTGATCGTTTGGTTCATCTTTCCCGCTCACGTTTGAGCTCATGAGCTCTACGGATTGAGATCAGCCATTTGGCATTACCTCCTTCATCCACTCATCCATCTCGGCAGCGACCATGAAGCAGTGGCCTGCGAGTTCCTTGCGCCCAGCTTTTTTGGCTTCTGCAGCAAGCAGTTGAACCTGCTGTTTCAAGCCGATGAAAGCGGTTAGGGGAATAGGAAGGCGTTGCAGTTGATTTGCCATTAGGCAGCCCTCCGCTCGATGTTGTGAGCTCGGATTGCTTCGAGCAGCTGCACCTTTCGTGCATGGGCACGCCACTTCGCGGTCCCGATCTTGAGATCACGGGCGTGCTTCAACAGCTCCATCCTGGTGAGTTTCAGGCTGGGCTTTTTCGGACCGAAGGTGGTCCGCACCAATGGTGTTGATGGTGCTGGAGCAGAGGCCTTGGATTGACCGATGGCTGCTGCCAGCTGCAACACCAAGCTGAGACTGGCCAGGCCGAAGGCGACCTGACACAGCGTGATGGTGGGGATGCTCATTTGCTCCCTCCCGGCCAGAGGCATTCGAGAGCCACAGCAAGGAAGCCCTGATGAAAGGCTTCGCAGTGGTCTTCATGCCATTCACCAGGACCGGTCATCTGCCGATGACGGCTGAACTGCTCGCAACCATTGCCGAGGAATGCAGCGGTTGAGGCATCTTCCAGACAGAAGTCGTCAGCGCCCCAATCCCTGGCATCACCGGCACCAACTTCGTGGGGAATGTCCGGATTGATCCGACCATCAGCCACCATCTCGGCGGCAGCTCGAGCCCCGTCTAGGCGGGACATGGCCACGCTGATCACATCAGAGGTTTTCATAATTCGACCCCCCAGCCACGTTCGAAGGCGAGACGATTGGCCTCAGTTTTGAAACCATCAATAAAGGCATCCCAGTGGGAGTCCTCCCAATCGCCCCCGTTATCCAGCACTGTTTGCTGGTAGTGGCGTGAATAATCGCCACAGGTGAAGTGGTCAAAGGCAGCGTCAGAGGCGTTGCCCTCGGCATCTGTAAACGACTTAGGAGTGGCGAAGTGGTTAAACCACTGCTCACCAGCGAGCGTCCCGTCGTAAAGGGAATCCTGAATGGAAAAGGGAATGTCTTTCCCTTTGATGAGGACGCTCATGATTCCACCTCCTCATCAACCATCTGGAGTTGACGGCCATTGAGATTGGCGACCATGCCGCCGGGCATGGCCAGCAACACCTTTTTGACTTCCTCGTACATGAAGGAACCAGCGCCAAGATTCCACCCAATGTCGGGGTAGTTCTCAGCAGACCACCATTGGCGGCCCCGATCAGATTCAGCAGAAATGGTCCAGAAACCAGGAGCCCATGGGTTTGGGGTGCAAGTGATGTCGCTCATGACTTCACCTCCTGAAGGATCAATCCAGCGGCGTCAAGGAACGTGGCAGCCAGCGCGAGATCGTGATGCCAGCGAATACCCAGGGCAGGCTCACCATCGGCAAGATGACGACCGGTGGCGCCTGCATGGTCGAAATAGATAATCCAAACGCGCTGCGATTGCTCACCCAGCTGCTCGATCACCCACTGCATCTCGTTTTGATCAAGCTGGTTATCGAAAAAGGAATCGATGCGTTTCCAATCGCAGCGGTTCTCCAGCCAGTCAGTGTTGATCAATCCAATGGTGCAATCCAGGAAGCCCATGGCGTCATGAGTGAGCTTCTGAGCTGCTGTGATGGCATCGTTCAAATCAATGGATTTGTCCGCCAACCAAGCAACTGAACCGAGCACTGCATCACGGATGGTGCCAGCAGCACCCCCGTAATAAGCGTCTTGGCAGAGGGTTTGGGTGTAGAGCTCACCGAGCTGCTCGAAGTGGGTTGTTGTGGTGGTCATGAGTTACCTCCCCTTTCGTGGGTGTTGATGGAGTGAGGGCCGTCAATCACTGCGTTCAGTTGGTCAAAGATCAGGGCCAAGGCAGCGGCCTGCCGATCGCCATTCATCAACTGGGCTAGATGGTTGATGAGACGAGCGGTTCTGATTTCGTCTTGAGTGAATTCGGGCGCTGGTGCGTTGGCCTCCCTGAGGGCCTCTTTCAGTGTTTTCTTGGTGGTCATTCGATCCCCTCCTGCAGTTCGTCGTTGATTTCCTGGTTGAGAGCCAGAACGTCCCGGTGGAGCTCTGACCAGCGATTGATGAGATCGACCGCTTTGGCTTTGCGTTCAGGCGACATGGCACTAATGCGCTCTGCATCGCGTTCGCCCTGGAACATGTGCGAACCGAAAGCCACCAGTCCGGTCAACACCTGACTGCCGTGCCAATCGGGTGAGGACTTGCGGGCCTCGATCATTGCGGTGCTGTTGATGTCGAAGGTGGAGCTCATGCCACACCTCCAACGGATTTGCGTGCTTCTTCCCAGGCCTTGAGCGTTAGCTCCCGGTCCCAGATCCAAGGTGATTTGTCCGCCGGTGTGCGGCGTTTGTAGTGCCGTCCCTCCTGCCAGGGGGTCTGGTCAGAAGTTCGGTAGTGGTGAATGGTTCGGACAGAAATTCCGAGCTCATCCGCCATTGGCCCTGTCAGGAGCCATTTGTTTTCAGACATTGTTGGCGCAGGAATTAAGCCTGCTCAGTTCTTTTGCCGTATTGCTTGACGATTAACTGCTGAATCCTTGCCATGACTCGCGTTGGCTTCATTCGCCTGTTGCAGTCAATGGCATCAGCAATCTGCTGGCGAAAGATAGCGGCGACATGGGGTGCCTCCCTATCCATTTGCCGCAGAAGTGCTTCATCAGGAACATGAACAGCTGACTCCACCTCGGGAACCGCGTTGCTGTTTCGCCAGTCCCAAGCACAATCCAACAACCATTGCTGTCTGTGCTTTGGAAACATCCCTAAAACGACTTTTGAACCATCGACAGGTGGCGTCGCAGGACCCTGCCAGTAAGGCAAAAGTGGACCCTGCCAGTAAGGCGGTAGAGGTTTTACAGGAGGAGCAATCAGCTGTGCAGCCAATCGAATCTCGACAAAAGATGTTCACGCATCCGATGCAGGGATCACCTGCGATTCATCGGCGTTGACGGAATCTTGGCACGCTGTTGATGGTGTTTGCAACTCTTTGCCTGCACTATTTGTGGATTTGGACGCTTAGACGTGCTCCAAAACAGATTCGCTGCGTGCCCACTCGTAATTGCTTTCGTGAGTGCTGAGGCTGTGGCCCATGGCCAAACAGATCACGTCATTGCGGTGGCCAAGCTGATGCGCACGCAGTGAAAAAGCATTTCTGAAGCTGTAGGGCCTGACCCATTCGCCGCAGTCCGCGTACTGCTGTTTCAGTTCCAGCCAATACTTTTGGCGCTCCAGGAATGTCCGCACCGCGTATTTGTCAGCCAGAGGCGGCAGCGGCAACTGGCCGATGGCCATCGCACCGGACAGGTTCCAATCAACCTGCTCGCCGAAGGCATCTGTCAGGGGCAGAGGCATCAGCCACCGCTGTTTGGTCTTCACCCGGTTGCAGACCTTCTGGTAGGTGCAGAACAGTGCCGGTTGCTTGGTCGTGGGGTGCTGCTTCACCACAAGGTGGTTCAGCTCTTCTGGCCGCAGGCCATAAAGGGCCATCAGCTTGATGGCATTGCGCCAACGGTTGCCAGCGTCGTTGTCGGCAAATGAATCCAGCAGACGCAGGATTTCAGCGTCAGTGATGGTGGCCACGGTGCGGCGTTCAGCCTTCGCGCCACGCAGTTGTTTCACTGCACGGTCGGTGAGAGTCCAGCTTTCTGGTGGCAGGCCGCATTCCTCAACGCCGAACTCAAGGAACAACCGCAGGCACTTGATTGCCTTGCCCCTGTTGGTTGGCATTTCGGCCCAAGGTTCAATCAGGCGGATGGCCAGTGCCCTTGCATTGGCCGGTGGCGATGACGTGCCCATCAACAGAACAATGCGATCCAGAAACGGCTGATAGTTGCGCTTCCAGCTGGTTTCGGTGACAGGTGCCAGCACTTCGCGGTCAGCTTGGAATTTCTCCACCAGCACTGGCCATTCACTGGTCACTGTTGGACGTGTGGCCGCGGCTGGCTGAGTGGACTTGGCGACCGCATCCCGCAGGTCAAACCCTTCACCCACCAACTTGTGCAGTTCAGTGATCAGCTGCACTGTCTCGGGCACGGTGTCGGCAGCCCAGGCGGTTGGCAGCGTCACGGTCGTGGCGGTGGTGCCTCCCTTGCCGGAACGAACGCTCAGGAAGACCTTTCCCCGCATGTTGCGGACAGACCAGCCCTTTGGGCAGCTGTTGCGAAGTCTGGTGATCCATTTGGCCGTGTCAGCCATTGGGTGAGAGCAATTAGGCGTGGGTCAAATATAAGCACATAGTGAGAGCAGGGTGAGAGCAAACCCCAAAACTCCTCGAAATACAAGGCAAACAAAAAATCCAGCTACAGCGGAGACTTCCTGCTGCAACTGGGTTTCTTGCTTAAGCCGATGACCTGACTTGAACAGGCGACCCACGCTTTACGAAAGCGTTGCTCTACCGGCTGAGCTACATCGGCGACCCTAGGAAATTAACATTTGGGTCCACGCAAACAGCTTTTGAGTGCTGAACCCGAGGGAGATCAGGGACTGGATCCGGCGATGCGGGAAAGGCTGCTGCGTGAATCACGCACTCCCTGGCGGGGGTTGCGCAGGTTGCTCTGGATCGCTTTGTTCGCTTCCGGTGGTCTCGGCCTCTTTGTGATGAGTTTCAGCATCAGTGCCGGAAACAGCGTCGTTGGCACTGACCTGGCCATCCAGGTCGGGGCTGTGGTGCTCTTCGGTGGGCTGCTCTGGTTCGATCGTGACCGTGGAGACGGCTGACCCTCCATCCGCTTGGCTCTTGGCAGAGTTGAATTCGGTCTTCGCCGAGTTTTTCTTAGGCAAGTCCCCATTATCAGCTGTAGGTGCGTGTTCCTGATGGGAGCTGAGTGCTGAATTGAGAGCTGATGACTCAACTGATTGCTGATCAGTTTCAGCTTCGCTGCCAGCAACAATCTCGTTGGCATTGCCCTGCACACTCTGGTTGTCGTTGCAGGTTTCTTCGGGCGTTTGTTGCTCAGCTTTGGGCGATTTGAAATCAGACGATGCCAGTGCTTTATCGGTGTGTTCAACTTTTGCCGCGATGACCTCGACTTCCTCATTGCTCGCTTCAGTCACTTCTTCCTGCTGGAGGGCCTCATCAGCACCGGTTTCAGCAGTGTCTGGTTGGGGATTAGGCGCTTGATCAGCAGCGGATTGGTTGATTTGGGCATCACCGTTTCCAGAAGCTTCCTTCTCAGGTTTTTGGTGAATCACATCGGTTGCCTTCCATTCCAGAGGCGGCAGTTGCAGCAGCCCTAGACCAAGAGAAAGGTGGTTGCTCTGCAAGTCGGCCGCATTGATTGGAGCGAGGTCTGCGAAGGTTTGATCGCTGCGCGTCAACAGCCAGATGGCTTGAACAAGCTGTTGCCATTGCCAAAGAATCAGAGACAGCAATGGAGCCGCGGTTAGCAATGCCGTGAGTCGGCTGCTGTCGATGGTGGGGGAGAACTTACTCACCAAGAGAGCTGAACGGTCGATCCACCAGAACAGCGGCAGGAGCAGTGCAATGCCGATGATCAGAGCTGCTTTCAGGGCAAGTGGCTGCGGAATGGCGCTGATACGACGTTGCTCAACAGTGCGCTTTGCAGCCGGTATGCGCACCAGGAGGAGGGAGGCCCAGTCAGGAGCCCTACGCCAAAGCAGCACGCCTGGCGCAACGACCGCGAGCCCCCAGATCAGCAGTCGTTCGAGAGCCGGGGCTGGTCCGAATGCAGGCCCGGCCAGCAGGAGCCTCATCAGCTCGAGCTCCAGTGGAATGACGGCAACTGCCATCAACTGAAGCCAGAGCAGTGGCTCTCGGCGGCTGATCATCAGGTGGTGAGCTTGCGGCGCTGCGTGACCATTTTGAAGGCTTCGATGCGATCACCTTCTTGCCAGTTGGCAAAGCGATCGGTGCCTACACCACACTCGAAACCGGTGGCCACTTCCTTGACGTCGTCTTTGTTGCGACGCAGTGAGTCGAGATCACCGGCATAGACGATCTCCTTGCCGCGGTGGACCCGAACCTTGCAGTTGCGCTGAATCTTGCCAGTGGTCACATAACAACCGGCTACAGCACTCTTGCCGATGGTGAACACGGCGCGGACTTCAGCCTCACCCAGAGCTTCCTCAACCAGCTCGGGTTCGAGCAGACCTTCCATCGCCAACTGGATGTCTTCCAGCAGCTTGTAGATCACGTCGTAATCACGCACATCCACACTGTTGGCATCAGCAGCCTTTCTGGCGCCTGAGGCCATCGAGGTGTTGAAGCCGATGATCACGGCGCCAGAAGCAGCCGCGAGGTCCACGTCGGTCTCGGTGACCTCCCCTGGTGCAGATAGTAAAACCCGAACCTGGACTTCGTCCTTGGGCAGCTGCTCCAGAGAACCGAGGATGGCTTCGACAGAACCCTGGACGTCGGCCTTGAGGATGAGATTGAGCTCCTTGAGTTCTCCTTCATTGGCCTGACCAGACATCGCCGTGAGTGAGACCCGGCGGGACGCCATCTGCTGAGCCAGGCGAGTCGCGCGGGCGTCGGAGGCTCGATCGCCGACAACGGCCCGAGCGGACTTCTCGTCTGCGTAGACCTCGAACTCATCGCCTGCGGTGGGGACCTCGCTGAATCCGAGAGCTTCGACTGCGAAGGACGGGCCGGCGTCCTTCAGGCGCATTCCGGCATCGTCGACCATCGCCCGCACTTTTCCAAGGACGGGTCCAGCTGCCACGACATCGCCTGTGCGCAAGGTGCCGTTTTGGACAAGCAGCGTGGCCACAGGGCCTTTCGCCTTGTCCAGGTGTGCTTCGATCACCGTGCCGCGGGCCATGCGATCCGGGTTGGCCTGAAGGTCTTCCACTTCGGTGACCAGCAGCAGCATTTCCAGCAGCTTGTCGATGTTTTCTCCCTTGATGGCGCTCACAGGCACCATCACCACATCACCGCCCCACTCTTCTGCAAGCAGGTTCTGTTCAGATAGCTCCTGCTTGACCCGATCTGGCGAGGCTCCCTCCTTATCGATCTTGTTGATGGCCACCACAATCGGCACTTCTGCTGCACGGGCGTGGCTGATGGCTTCCAGGGTCTGCGGGCGCACACCGTCATCGGCGGCCACCACCAGAACCGCGACGTCCGTGACCTTGGTCCCCCTTGCGCGCATGGCCGTGAAGGCTTCGTGACCAGGCGTGTCCAGGAAGGTGAGCTTGCGCGCCGCGTTGTTGTGTTCGATCTCGACCTGATAGGCACCGATGTGTTGGGTGATTCCACCGGCTTCTCCAGCGGCAACCCGAGCTTTGCGGATTGCATCGAGAAGACTCGTTTTGCCGTGGTCGACGTGGCCCATCACGGTCACCACGGGTGGACGTCGGATCAGGTGCTCACGATCCGCCTCTTCGATCATCTCAACGGTCTTCTTGGCAGCCTCTTCCACGTCGTCTTGCAGGACCGGCACACCGAACTCTTCGGCCACTGTTTCGATTGTGGGCATGTCCAGGGTCTGGGTGACCGTGGCGATGATTCCCTTGAAGAAGAGGGATTTGATGATTTCTGAGCTCTCAACGCTGAGCATGTCGGCCAGCTCCTGCACCGTGAGGTTGTCCTCCGGCACAACGATCATCTCTGGCCGCACCTGCTTGGCTTCGCGAGCTGCACGCAATTCCATAGCCCTGCGCCGCTGACGCTGGCGGGCGGTTTCCTTGCGCCGCTTGCGCATGGCCGCCACAGGTTTAGGTGTGGTCCTTTGCTGGGATTTGGGTTTGGCGGGACGAGCCAGGCTCGCCGACAACACCATGTTTTCCTGTTCACCGGCGAAACCACCGGTCTGCGCTGCCAGAGAATCATCGTTTTCGCCGATGATGTGAACCTTCTGGCGTTGCTTCTGGGGAGAGCGATTGCGCAGAGCTTCGAGCTTTGCGCTGTCATCCCAGTCGGGCCGTCCGGGGCGCCGTTGTCCGCCAGGACCTGCTCCAGGACGGAATCCTGGACGCCTCGGGGCCGTTGCGGGAGATGGGGTAGGCCGATTGACCGGCGGTGTGGCCTTGGGGCCATCTCCGCGGGGTGAGACAGGGGTGCCGTCGGGACGGCGTGGTGGCGGCACCGCCGGTCGACCTGTGGGCTTCTGCAGTTGCATGAGCTCACCGGGAGCAACTGGCTTGCGCATGCCGGGGGGCATTGCAGGTCGATTAGAGCCCGCTCCGCTGCGAGCACCGGCTCCAGGCCGCCCTCCTTCGCCGCGGTTGTTAGTGCTGTCGCGACGGATCGGCTTGCCAACCAATTCAAGGGTGCTGCTGGGGCGTCCAGCCCCCGGGCGGCCAGATGGCGAACCCGGGCGAGAGGGTGCACCTGGGCGTTGCGCACCTGGGCGTTGTGCACCTGGGCGAGAGGGAGCACCTGGGCGTTGTGCACCAGCTGGACGCTGTGGCGAGCCAGCGCGCTGACCACCAGGAGCACCAGGTCGGGGAGCCCCTGGCCTTGGGGGAGCACCTGCTCCAGGCCGCTTCGGTTGGGGACGACCCACCAGTTCCGGTTTGGCCGGTCTTTGCGGGGGTGGCACCGTTCGGTTTACCGGTGATTTGGGCTGGCGTCCTGATGGAGGAGGAGTCGGGCGCGCACTCCCTTCGCTTGGAGCTCGACGAATCGGAGCCGTATTGCGAGATTTGTCAGCTGATGTGGGTGAGGGCGCAGTAGGTCTTGCCGGTGGCGAGACAGGTCTGCTGGCGGTGCGATTCGGCCCTGGGCCAGCAGCTGGTCGTGGTGTCGGCTGCTGGGGCGCCTGGGATTGGCGTTCAACCGGTTTCTGAACAGGCTGCTTTTGGGGTGGCTCCTTGCGAATCAGCGTCTGTGGCGGTGCTGCGGGTTTCGGCGCTGCTGTTTTCTGGGGTGCAGCGGCATGCGGTGCTGCAGGTTTTGCGGGAGCGGCGGGCCGTGCCGGCGGCCGCTGAGGCGTTGCGGCAGCGCGGATGGGTGCGGCTGGTGCAGCAGCCGGTTTCGGCTGGGCCGGCTTGACGGGTGCAGAGGCATCAACGCCGGCAGCCTTCTTCACCGAAAGGATTGACTTCCCTTGTGAGGGTTTCGAGGGAACTGCAGCAGGACGGGACGCACCACCGCTGTTCAACATCGTGCGGATCTTGCCTGCCTCGACTTCGCTGATTGAGCTGCTGTGGCTCTTGGCCGCAATGGACAGCTTCTCAGCGGCATCCAGCACGTCTTTGTTGTCCAGGCCAAGGTCCTTGGACAGCTCATAGATTCTGACTTTGCCGCTGCTGGTCATTCAGGTCTCCGGTCGGTCCGGGCACGGGGTGCTCGGGGCACCACACAAGGTGGGGCCAGTGTTCATCTTGCCTCAGCGGCTGATTCCTTGTTTGGTTTCAGTCGCTTTCTCAGCTCCTCAAGCGCGCTGTCGGGCACCTGGCATCGCAGGGCTTTGTGCAGGCGTTTTCGGCGCTGTGCTTCCTCAAGACAGCTCTCCTTGCGACAGAGATAGGCCGAACGCCCCATGCCCTGATCGAGGAGAACCCCGTCCCGATGGTCGCGGATGACCCGCCAGAGAATGCTGCGGTCAAACAGCTCTCGGCAGGCGACACACCGACGCAGGACAGGGCGTGAGGTGCTCACCGGGCTCCTTCCTCGTTGGGATCACTAACAACCTCTTCAGTCTCACCTTCTTCCTGGTCTGCGGCAGCTTCGGATTGCTGTAATTCAGCTTGCTCTGATTCAGCTGACTCCTCGTAGACCTCCCCGTCTGCCATCCCTTCTTCCGATCCTTCGCCGTATTCCTCCTCGTCTTCCGGTAGGGGGTAAAGCTCACGCAGGCGGGCATCTTCTTCCGCTCTAGCGGCCTGCTCAGCGGCGAGTCGTTCCTCGGCTTCACGTTGCAGTGCCTCCTCCTGCTCACGTTGAGCGATCAGTTCCGAGACAACGGCATCTTCTGCTGCCTGGTCGTATTCGCTCGAATTCTTGATGTCGATCTTCCAGCCTGTTAGGCGTGCTGCTAGCCGCACGTTCTGCCCTTCGCGGCCAATCGCCAGGCTCAACTGATCCGGTGGGACCAGCACATGGGCATGTTGTCCGACAGGGTCGACGAGCCGAACGACATCAACCCGTGCAGGGCTGAGCGAGTTGGCGATGTACTGGCCAGGATCCTGCGACCAGCGGATGACATCGATTTTCTCCCCGCGGAGTTCATTCACCACCTGCTGAATCCTGGAGCCGCGAGCGCCGATGCAGGCTCCGACAGGGTCCACCTCGCGTTCGATGCTGTCCACCGCAACCTTGGTACGGGGACCGACGGATCGTGAAGGGGGATTGGCTTCCCTTGCCACGGCAACGATGCGGACGGACCCCTCCTGGATTTCCGGCACTTCGTTTTCAAACAGGTAGACCACAAGACCGGCATTGGCTCGGCTCACGAAAAGCTGAGGACCTCGCCTTGGAACCTCGCTGACCTCTTTGAGAAAGACTTTGAAGGTGGCATTGGCGCGATAGTTGTCGTTAGGAAGCTGATCACGTCGAGGCAGCTCTGCTTCAACTTCAGGACGCCCTAGCCCAGAACTGACGGCCATGATCACGGATTGACGCTCGAAGCGAATCACTCGGGCCGTGAGAACAGGATCTTCAAGGTCGGCGAATTCCTCCTGAATCATCCGTCGTTGCTGATCACGCAGCTTCTGGGCCAGCACCTGTTTGGTTGTGGCCGCAGCCATGCGGCCGAAATCCTCCTTCTCAGGCGTGACATCCAAGACCACCGTGTCGCCTGTCTGGGCGTCTTCGGCCACCTGCATCACCTCAGCCAGCGCGATCTGGTGGTCTTCGCTCTCCACCTCCTCCACGATGATCTTGCTGGCCAGAACTCTGTAGCCCTCTTCCTCCAGATCCAGCGCAACGTCGAAATTGCTGAAATATTCCTCGTCGAATGGGTCTTCTCCGATGCCCAGATAGAGGGTGCGGCGGTAGCGCTCATAGCCCTTGAGTAGTGCCTCTCTCAAAGCGGCTTCAACCACCTGAGGAGGAAGCTTCTTCTCCTCACTGATGTCATCGATCAGGTTGCTGAGGCCAGGAAGGAGAACGAGTGCCATAGCGGTGACGAAGAGGAGTGAAGGAGCGGAAAAGAAGGGGTGTGGTTGTGATCTGTTCAGCCAGTTGGGCTTGTGAGCTCAACGCTGATCACTGAATCCCTGGGGATCTTTTTGACCCGGCCGCGCATGTTGATCTGAACGTGGTCTTCGGTGCGTTCGAGCAGGGTCCCCGACAAACGCTGCTCCCTGCCTTCGTCGTCTTTGTGGACGACATCAATGGGATAGCTCCGGAAGGTCTGAAAATCCCTGTCCGACTGGAGCCTGTCCCCAATCCCGGGGCTGCTGATCTCCAGAACATAGGCCTCCGTGAGTAGAGCAGAGGCTTCGATGGCCTCTCCCATCGGTGCACTGAAACCCGCGCAGTCATCCAGAGAGACGTCATCACCATTGCAGCGACGAATCTGCACTTGCAGAGTCATCGGCTGCAGATGCGTCAGCACCTGGGCGCTGACCAGCGCAAATCCATGGCTTTCAGCCGTGGCCTTGGCCAAAGAATTGAGATCCGGAAGGAGTGGATGGGGCAAGGGCGCGGGAAGGGTGGTCTCGGGCTCAGGCCCGATGGTGGATGCGTTGATCACCCTCCCGGAGAGAGGATCTCACCAGGCCGTGGATTCAATTTAAAGGATTGCCGACCCTCCTCATCAGCGTGCGGAGTCAGCTCACCTCTTGGTCGGATTCCTTGCTCATGGACCGGCTGCCGTTTCCAGCTTCTCCAGCAACACATCCACCGGGATCTGACTGGAAAAACGACATGCGCAGGTTTCTGTGGCGTCCAGACTGCCGTGCTCCCAATATTTATTGCTGCCAGTTCCGCCTCCGCAGAACCCGTAGTACTCGCATTCCTGTTTGCATCGCTTCATACCGGAAGACATATCGCGAAGCAGTTTCTGAAATGGCTCCGTTTGGGTGGCCTCCATCAGCGAGACATCGCGGATGTTGCCCAGATTGAACAGGCCATAGCGTTCGGTTTCAACCGAAAGCAGCTCAGGATCGAATGTTGAGAAGTTGCCTTTGGCGTCCACGCTGAGAATCGCGAAGGGACGGTTCATCTCGTTCTGCAGCAGGCGCTGGCCTCCCGCGATCATGCCCATCACCTGATCGAACTCACGTACTTGGATGGGAAACCCATCCTTTTCATTGCAGGCCCAGAACTGTGAAAGGAATTCTCTGTAGAGCCGTTCCTTCAAAAGGCCCTGCATCGATGAGCTGGTATGCACTCCCTCTTGCTCTTCCACGTTGAAACCGAGCTGATGAATCCCTTCATCACGGAAGAAGGTGTACATCCGCTCTGGTTGTTCCAGTGCATCAGCGGTCAGGACGGCAATTGCATGGAAATCGATGCCGCGCTCGCGCAGTGTGCGGATACCGCGCATGGTCTGGGTAAATGAACCCTTGCCGTTCCGGAAGCGTCGGTGGCTGTCGTGAATGTCCTCAGGGCCGTCGACACTGACTCCAACAACGATCCGGTTGCGCACAAAGCAATCGCACCAGTCGTCGTTAATGAGCGTCGCGTTGGTCTGCAGGTGTTGTTCGATCACCACTCCCTGCTCCTGCAGGCCGGCGGTCTGGCGCTGAATGATCGCGCTGGCCTGGTCATAGAAACTGGTGGGCAGCGTCAGCGGCTCACCGGCGTGCCAGAGAATCGAAAGATGGGGCCCCCAGAACGGGCTTTCATAGACTCTCTCCAGCAGCAGGGGTAGCTGCTGCTGAAGGTTGAACACATTGCGCCGCTGGCGATCCGGGAGGTAGCAGTAGCTGCAATCGAGATTGCAGAGCGACGTCGATTGGATCACTAGCAGACCGATCGGGCCGTAATCGGAATGGTTCACCAGTTGGCAAATCCACGGCGGACGCCGTTGGCGAAGCCGCCACCACCGTTGCCCCAGGCCCGTCTCCCGACTCCGCCGCCATTGCCCCAGGCCCGACCGCCGCCATTGCCCCAGGCGCGAGCGATCTCTTCGTCGGTCAGAACGCCATTGCGCTGTATCACAGCCCAGGCTTCAGGACTTATTCGCTCGATGCGCTGCTCGAGGGAGTTGCCCAGATCGGGTTCGTTGTGTACTGCGGCTCTGGATGATTCACAGAGCACCGCACTGGTTGCCAGAACGGCGGCGAGGGTGAGAAGGCTTGTCTTATTCATGGTTGAGGTAATTGATGGATCAATCAGAAATCGAGATCAGGACTGCGGATTGAGTTGTGCGGCGGTGGAGAGCACGATCGTGAAGAAACCGCTGATCTGATCGTCCTTGAGTCCCACAGTGCTGTCGGTGCCGATCCAGGTGTTGATGGCTGATCGGACTCCGTCGTCGTCGTTGATGTATCCCGAGAGCAGACGGCCGATACCCAGATTGCTGATGTTGAGCAGATGGGGAGTGGTGTCAGCCACCACGCAACCCACTCCTGAGCGGGCATAGGGCCTGTCCGGAACTAATGAGGAATCCGGTGCCGTTGCAGCCTGGTTCGCTCTCAGCCATAGGCTGTCGCCGCCAAGAATTTCAACGCTGCCTTCCTTGACCGCCGCCAGTGCCTGATCAGGCGTGTCAAAAAACTGGAAGTTGGCATCATCCACTGATTCCGCCAGCACGTTGGCCGCCATGCTGTCTTTCACAACACCGACTGTTTTGCCGTTCAGGCTCTTGGGAGTGCCATCGATACCCGCTGGGGCGAGAAGCCTTACCCCGCCAACGGAGAAGGGCAGTGTGTAGGTCAGTGAGCGCTGTCTTTCCCAGGTGAAGGCAACACCGCAGGCGATATCAGCAGCTCCGGATCGGATCATGTCCAGGCCATTGCGGGCGGAATCCGCAGCGATTGTCTCGATGCTGACGTCTTTGTCTGTCTTGTTCGGGGACACATTGATCTGATCCCGAATCGCTTCGAGAACCACGAAAGAAAGGCCGTCGTAGTTGTCGCCGTCTTTCTTGACCATCGGCAATGAATCACCAATGACCACAGCCCTCAGTTTGCCTGTGTCATAAACGCTCTTTGCTGTTGAACTCTCGGTCGAGTTATCCGCTGCAGGCTTCTCGTTTTGACACCCCACCAGGGCGATTGTGGAAAGAGCAAGCAGGCCGGTTGCGGCCTTCTGGATCAGGCGCATAGGGATGACACAGTCGGTTCGTTGTGAACACACCTCTAGGCACAGCTCGAGCAAGCGACCAGTTCGAGAAATTGGAAACCTGCCCGATCAGGATCAGCCTGGCGGGCATTGTTCAGTTGTTTCGATGGATGGCTGCGCCTGAGCTGCGATCACCCGAGCCAAGCCCCATCCTGAAAGAGCGAACACACTCGAGTTGATCAGTGCTGATCACCATTGATGAGTCATTCCGCGAGCTGAGCAAGCATCTGCGGGATCTCTCTGGCAGCCATCGCATCCTGGTGGCGACGGCCAATCGCCCCTATGCCCTGGCCTTGGCCAGTCTGTTCGCTCTGCAAAGCGCTGAACAAACATGCCCTCTGATCGGGATCGCTTCGACCCGTGAGGAGGCTTTGTCCTGTCTTGATGGCATTTGCGAACCAGTACTGGCTTTTGTCAGCGAGCAGCTGGAGGATTGTCGAGGGCTGGATCTGGTTGTTGACCTCAAACGACGTTCAGTGCCGGAGTTTCCGATCGCCTCAGTGTTCACGCTCAAAGGAGCGGATCCCACCCTGATGCGGGAGGCTCTCGCCAGTCCCGCGGATGTGGTCCTCACTCGCCGCAGCCTTGATCTGACCTCAATCGCCAATGCAATGCAGTCGATCCAGGCCGGTGAGCGATTTGTGGATCCATTCATCCCCTATGCCATCTGTCACAGAGATCCCCAGGAAGCCCATGCACTGTCGGATCGCGAACGCATGGTGCTGGCATTGCTATGTGACGGCATGACCAACAAGGAAATTGCTGAAAAGCTCTCAATCGCTGAAACCACCGCAAGAGGTCACGTGCAGTCGATCATGCGCAAGTTGAATGTGAAGGACCGCACGGCAGCGGCAGTTGAAGGAATCAGGCGCCACTGGGTTGATTGAAACGAAGCACGAGAAGCCACGGGTGTAATCCATTGTGTGACTCAACAGTTTCTGAACTGTGAATTTCAGATGAATCTGTTGTGCTGATTTGTGTCTGAATTTAACCGAAAACCCTTGAAATGAAGGGTTTTGAAAATCATCGTCTGCAGCAATGATTCGATTACCTTGAGCATTCTTGATTCATGGCAACTTTTGTTGTTGGTGATTTCAGTCAGGACATTCGTGGTTTCGATCCCGCAGCTGACAACCTTGATTTCGGTAATGTTTCCGTTCACAGCCTGATTCTTGGTCAGGATGAGAATGGTTTTGCCACCATCGTTTTTCCATGGCAGCCAGATCAGTTTCAAAGAATTCTCGACACTGATGGATTAGGAGTCCGCTGGAGCGATCTAAGCGCAGATAACTTTGCTCCTGTCGCGAATGAGCATCTTCGGCAGGACATCGGTGCTGTGCTGTCCTGGGAAAATCAAACTGGTCCTGCCTTCAATGATGGTGATCCAGGGTCGCAAAACACGGTTTATATCCGTTCACATGAGAAAGACAGCATTACCAGAATTGATAATTTTGATCCTCTGACCGACAAGATTAATTTTCTCTATTTTGGGACCCGTGAGCGCTTGGAGGTTGAGAATGTTGGTGCAGATCTGGTCATCAGTTCGGAGCCAAACGGCCAGAAATTTGTTTTCACTGGGATCCAGAAGGAAGATCTGATTGGCGCCAATCTGGAATTTCATTTTGATCAGATTGAGGAGGATCTTCTTGATCGTGCGTTTGGCTTCAGTCCGGAGCAACTCGCATTGGCTGATCGCACAAATCTGTTCACTCCTGAAGGTGGTTACACCGATGGTGCTCAAGCCAGGCCTGGGCAATTCGTTACTGCTGTAGGGGAGGCTCCCGGGCAACCGACTTCTCTTGATGAGAGCAAACGTTTGATTCAGGAGCGAGCGGATCAAACTGAATCGGACTCCATGATTCCAGCGTCTCAGCTGGCTACCAGCGAGATGGCTGGCATGCCGATGCAGATGCCGATGGAGATGGAGATGACGCCTCCGGATCTCTCAACAGCGGTGATGAACCTGTCTGGTGGTTCCAATGTCCACAACAGCTGTCTCCAGCTCGAGGTGGATGGATCCCTTTGGTGGGGGGGCGGTATCAGCGGCAACTTGATCATTCACAACCCAATGGGAGTGGCCGTTGAGGATTGGCAGGCTTCGTTCCTGACGCCGCACGGTGGCTTTGAAAGCTGGTCAGGCGAAGTCAGTGTTGCCGATGCAGGGAATGGGCTCAACCGCGTCACGTTCAAGCCTGCCAGTTGGAACCGAAGCATTGCCGCCAATGGCGAAATCTCGATCAGTTTCAATGCTCAGGGTGAAGGTCTGGCTGACAGCGGTGCTCTGACCAATGCCGAATTCTTCGCTGGTGCTGGTGAACCTGTGTCGATGCAGGTTCCTGAGGCCGTGGCCCCGACGACCATCTCCCCTGATCCTCAGCCTTTGGCGGATCAGCAGTCCTCGCCTTCTGAAGGTTTTGGCCAGGCAGCGATGTCTCCGGTCTTGGCCGATGCATTGACCGCAGTCGACATTGCTGATCAGCCGGTCGATCAAGCCCCCGAGGAGGGGCCCGTCGACTCAGGGTCCATGGTGACCAATTCCAGTGTCAATCCACTGAGCATCGAAGCCAGCGGAAGCCTCTACTGGGGAGGGATGAGTGGAATTCTCTCGATCACTAACAGTTCGGAAAGAGCCATCGACAACTGGTCTGTCAGCTTCGAGACCCCCCATAGCAACTTCCAGAGTTGGGCAGGTTCCGCCAATCTTGAAGCGCTGCCGGGCGGTGGCAGCAAGGTGACGCTCACTCCAGCAACTTGGAACAGCACCATCGCAGCTGGACAGACCATTGATGTGAGTTTCAACGCTGTTAGTGAGGGCATCCCAAATAGCGGTGAACTCACAAGCGCTTTATTTTTTTCGCAAGGGAATGGTTCGGAGTCAGCGTCTATTGATTCAGAGCTGTCTGTAGATGTTGTGTCGACCGGTGGCTTGGCTGATACAACAGCCCCAGCGCAATCCCAGCCAGTCACAACGCTTGCCGCGAGCGCAGATCGCCTCCCAGCTGAGCCCGACGACAGCGAGTTGCCGTCTCAGCCTGCAGAGCTTTTAGGCCCTGTTGAGCCATTGAGTGGACCGGATCGCGTGGTGATTGCTCCGGAGATTGTGGCTGCATCCGGCCAGGCAATCAGTGGATCCGATAAAAAGCTGGTTGCCTATTTCGAGGAATGGGGCATCTATGAACGTGACTTCCTCGTACAGGACATCAAGGTCGACGAACTGACTCACATCAACTACAGCTTCTTTGATGTGAAATCGAATGGTGATGTGAAGCTGTTCGACGCCTGGGCTGCCACGGATAAGCGCTTCCTCGCCGCTGAGCAGGTCAATCGAACCTTTACAAGGGCTGATTGGCTTGAGCTGGATGCTGAGCGTCTCAAGACTTACACAACTGGAGCTGACTTCACCGCCACGACAAATGCAGACGGATCGGTGACTGTGACCGGTGTTCCCATGGACTGGAATACGCCCGTCGACTATGTCGGCAACCTGCGGCAGTTTGATCTGCTTAAACAGCTTCATCCTGAGGTGAATCTGGGATTTGCTCTTGGTGGTTGGACCTTGTCAGATGAATTCAGTTTGGCTGTTGACTCCGTGGCTGATCGAGAAGCATTCACTGATAATATTGTTGATATATTTCAGCAATATGACTTCTTTAACACTGTTGATTTTGACTGGGAATATCCTGGCGGAGGTGGGGAGTCAGGTAACGCATCCAGTCCTGAAGACGGCGACAACTTCGCTCTCACTCTTGAACTCCTGAGGGGAAAACTGGATCAGCTTGCGCAAGTAACGGGAGAGGACTATGAGGTATCGATCGCCACTGCCGGAGGTTATGAAAAGCTCTCTAATCTGAACCTTCCAGGAATTGATCCCTATGTCGATTTCTACAATGTGATGACCTACGATTTCCATGGAGGTTGGGAATCTCAGACTGGTCATCAGGCGGCAATGATCAATGATCCCGGTGGATACGACGTTGTTACCGCAATCGAGCAATTTCAGGCTAATGATGTTGACCTCAGCAAGGTGATCCTCGGAGCTCCGGCGTATACCCGTGCTTGGGGTGGTGTTGATGCCGGAGAAACGCTGGGGCTTGGAAATAATGGAGATTCTCGGCAAGCGCCTGGTTCCTTTGAGGCTGGTAATTATGACCAGAAAGATCTCATTACCGGCATCAGTGATGGATCCTATGAATTGATCTGGGACGATGATTCCAAGGCGGCTTTTGCCTATAGCGATGCAACTCGCGTCTGGAGTTCCGTTGAAACGCCCGCAACGATCGCTGGCAAAACGGCATTCATTGATGACATGGGGCTCGGCGGGATGATGTTCTGGGCTTTGTCAAATGACAGCAGTGGAGATCAGAGCTTGATCACGGCGGCTTCGGAGCTGCTGCGCGGATCGGCGACCTTCGATGAAGTGATCTCGCGTAGTGAGCAGTTCGATTTCATTCTTGGCGGTGACGGACAATTCGGGCCCGAAGATTTCACCCAGTTGAACCAAGGATCTGTTGGTATGGGGGGGATTCCTTCTGATGTCGATCTGCTCAGCACAGCGCTTCCAGCGGATGGCCGCAACGATGGATCCACTCTTGTTGATTCGGCGCCAATGTTCTGATTAGCCCCTCTAGCGTGAGCGTAGTTATTTCGCTTTCGTCTGTGGTTCCTGGCCGATTGTCCAAGCAATGGGTTCTCAGGTGGTTGGGGACCCTTTCCATTGCCCTGTCGTTCACTCTTCTGCCTGCCCGAGTGCTCGCAGCTTCTAATGCGCTACCTGGCACCCACAGTTTTGTGGCTGATGCTGTGCGCAACGTCGCTCCGGCAGTAGTGCGAATCGACACAGAGCGGGTCGTGGAGCGCCAGCCCTTTGACCCCAATCTGATCGACCCGTTGCTGAGGGATTTGCTCGGTGAGCCCGGCTACGGACCTGAACGTCAACGTGGTCAGGGTTCCGGGGTTGTGATTGATCGGGAGGGGCTGGTGCTCACCAATGCCCATGTTGTTGAACAGGTGGAAGAGGTCAATGTCACCCTGGCCGACGGCGATCAGAGAGATGGTGTTGTCATCGGACGTGACCCAGTTACCGATCTGGCGCTGGTTCGGCTTGAGGGGGGCGACTCACCTAAGCCGGCCAGGCTCGGGGACTCCGATGCCCTAGATGTCGGAGACTGGGCCATCGCTCTGGGCACGCCCTACGGCCTTGAGCGGACTGTGACCCTTGGAATTGTTAGCAGTCTGCATCGCAACATCAGCAGCCTCGGTTTTAACGACAAGCGTCTTGATCTGATCCAGACCGATGCAGCGATCAATCCTGGAAACTCAGGCGGGCCTCTGGTGAATGCCGATGGTCGCGTGATCGGTATCAATACGCTCGTCAGATCCGGTCCAGGGGCTGGACTTGGCTTTGCCATCCCCATCAATCTGGCGAGCCGCGTTGCTGAGCAGCTGCAGCAGGCCGGAGAGGTGGTTCATCCCTATCTAGGACTTCAATTGATTGCTTTGACGGCGCGAATCGCTAAGGAGCACAACAGGGATCCCAATGCGCTGGTTGAGCTGCCGGAACGTTCTGGTGCTCTTGTTCAGTCTGTGCTGCCTGATAGTCCTGCACAGCGTGCTGGTCTGCGTCGCGGCGATTTGGTGGTCAAGGCAGGAGATGTGCCGGTTGATGATCCCCAAACACTGCTTCAGCAGGTCGATCAAGCTGAGATCCACCAGCCCTTGACTTTGCAGATCATCCGTGGAGAAAAAGATCTACAGCTATCTGTTAAACCCGAGCCGTTACCTGGCTTCGGATAAAACCCTTGCTACGGTCTCGCCGGTTTAATCCTGAGCGATGTCAGATCTTCAGAACCAGATGAAAAAGGCCGTCGCGGAAGCGGCGGTTGAACAGTTCCGTGACGGCATGATCGTGGGGCTTGGATCGGGTTCCACCGCAGCTCTGATGATCAAGGGACTCGGGCAGCGCCTGGCTTCCGGACAGCTCAAGGACATCGTCGGCGTCACCACGTCGTTTCAGGGAGAAGTGCTGGCTGCTGAGCTGGGAATCCCCCTGCGCAGCCTGAATGCTGTGGATCGGATTGATTTGGCCATCGATGGTGCTGATGAGGTTGATCCTTCCTTTCAGCTGATCAAGGGCGGAGGTGCATGCCACGTTCAGGAGAAGCTTGTTGCTGCTCGCGCAGAACGCTTCGTTGTCGTTGTGGATTCCACCAAGCTGGTGCAGCGACTGAACCTAGAGTTCCTCCTACCGGTTGAGGTTCTCCCGGGAGCCTGGCGTCAGGTTCAGCAGCAATTAGCCGCGATGAACGGAAAAGCTGAATTGCGCATGGCACATCGCAAGGCTGGACCAGTGGTGACCGATCAGGGCAACCTTGTTCTGGATGTCCGCTTTGAAGATGGGATTTCCGGCCCTGTGGATTTAGAGCGAAGCATCAACAACATTCCCGGTGTTTTGGAGAATGGTTTGTTCGTGAACCTCGCGGACGAGGTGCTGGTGGGTGAAGTGAACGACGACTTGGCCGGTGTTCGTCGACTGGAGAAGGCCGGCTGATTGTCAGTCCAACCGGACCTTCACCGAGTTCGCATGGCTGTGGAGTCCTTCGCTGCTGGCCAGTTCCACCACCGCTCCGCCAGTGGCTTCGAGGGCTTCCCGGCTGAATTCGATCATTGAGGTGTGGCGCATGAAGGTTTCCACGCTCAGTGCACCGCTGTAGCGGGCAGAACCGCATGTGGGCAGGGTGTGATTCGGACCAGCCAGGTAATCGCCGACCGCTTCAGGGCTCCAAGGACCGATGAAGATGGCGCCTGCCTGCTGAATGCGATCCGCCAGCATTCGTGGTCGCTCCACCAGTAGTTCCAAGTGTTCAGGTGCAAATCGATCGCTGAGGCGTGCGCAGGTTTCCAGGTTGTCGCAGACCACGACCAGCCCCCACTGACCTAGGGATTGCCTGCAAATGGCCTCACGCGGATGCTTGCTCAGTTGAGCTGCGAGTTCCGCGGGCAGGGCATCAGCCAAAGACTGTGATGTGGTGAGCAGGATGGCTGCGGCCAGTGGATCATGTTCCGCCTGAGCTAAGAGATCAGAAGCGACTTGAGCGACGCAGGCTGAGTCATCGGCGATCACCAGCACTTCGCTGGGCCCGGCGAGGGAGTCGATCCCGACTTGCCCGTAGACCAGCTTTTTGGCGAGGGTGACGTAGAGATTGCCCGGCCCGCTGATCACATCGACACGGGGGATGGTCTCGGTGCCCAGGGCAAGAGCGGCGACCGCCTGGGCACCTCCGATTCGATAAACCTCCTGCACGCCCGCCAGGTGTGCTGCTGCCAGCACCGTGCGGTTCACTTGGCCATTCCGTCCTGCCGGGGTGACCATCACCAGTTTTTCCACGCCGGCGGCCCTTGCCGGAACCGCATTCATCAGCACCGTGCTCGGGTAGGAGGCCCGACCACCAGGGACATAGAGACCGGCAGCTTGCACTGGTCGCCATCTCCGTCCCAATCGTTCGCCGTGAACGCCTTGCACATCAAGGTCCTGTGGCTTTTGACGCTGGTGAAAATCCTGGATCCGTCGATGGGCGAGTTCCAGGGCGTCCCTCAAATTCGCAGGGCTGTCGTCCCAGGCTTGTTTCAGCTCAATCGCTGGAACGCGCAGCGGCTCAGGACGGAAACCGTCGAACTGTTCGGTCAGCGCCTTCAGGGCCCGGTCACCTTCACTGCGAACGCGTTCGATAATGGCTTCGACCGTTGCGGTCGCCTCTCTCTGGGCCTGGCCAGTGGTGCGCGTTGAAATCCGATCGAGTTGGTGTTCAGCCCCTGCTGCGCTCTCGAGGCACCTGGGCAGACCGTTCGCCGCTGGCTCCGTGCTCAGGGTGGTCATCAACGCCCGTCATTAGGTGTCTTCAAGCTAGGTCCATCGCGTATGACCTCGATGGGAGCTCAGTGGGTCCTGAGCTAAGGTTATGGATTGTCGATGAGAAATCCGCCTCTGTGGCCAATAACAAGTCTTCAAAGAAGCGCGTCGAGATCGCTGAGCGCAATCGCCTCGAGAACAAGGCCTACAAATCAGCCATGCGCACTCTCATGAAGCGTTGCCTGAGTGCCTGTGACGCCTACACCGCTACACCAGGCGATGAGGCGAAAGCCGGTGTTCAATCCAGCATGAATGCTGCGTTCAGCAAGATCGACAAAGCTGTGAAGCGTGGTGTGTTGCATCGCAACGCCGGTGCCCACCAGAAAGCCCGACTGACAGTTGCTGTGAAAAAAGCGATTGATCCTGCTCCTGCAGCAGGCTGAATCAATGATGATTGGGTCGGTTCGACTGACTCAATCCCTGCAGAATGGATCCTGAAGGCGCGTTTCAGGATCCGATGTCTACTCCTGTGTTAATCGACAGTCACTGTCACATCGTCTTTCGAACCTTTGAAGAGGATCTCGAGGCTGTTGCTGAACGCTGGCGGGGTGCGGGTGTGAAGTCGCTTCTGCATGCCTGTGTCGAGCCAAGTGAGATCCCTGCCATCCGCTCGCTGGCGGATCGATTCCCGGAGATGCGTTACTCCGTCGGTGTTCATCCACTCGATACCAAGCACTGGAGTCAGGACACACCCGAGGTGTTGCGCCTGGCAGCGCTTGATGACAGCCGGGTGGTGGCCATTGGTGAGCTCGGTCTGGATCTCTTCCGCGACAAGAATCTGGATGAACAGCTTGGGATCCTGCGGCCCCAGCTGGATCTTGCCGTGGAGCTCAATCTGCCGGTGATCATCCATTGCCGTGATGCGGCAGAGCCGATGTTGACAGAACTGCGCGCGCGACAGCTCGAAGGACGTTGTCCCGACGGCGTGATGCATTGCTGGGGCGGAACCCCAGAGGAGATGCATCAGTTTCTGGAGCTGGGGCTCTACATCAGCTTTAGCGGCACCGTGACGTTTCCCAAGGCGGTGCCGACCCATGACTGTGCGCAGCAGGTTCCCCAGGATCGATTTCTGGTCGAGACCGATTGTCCGTTCCTTGCACCAGTTCCCCGCCGTGGCAAACGCAATGAGCCTGCGTTCGTGGCTTCGGTAGCCACGCGTGTCGCTGAGCTGCGCCAGCAGTCTCTCGAGCAGGTTGCTCAAGACAGCACTGCTAATGCAAGGCGTCTGTTCCGGCTTCCCTGACCTTAGAGACTCCGAGAGCGCGAAAGTGTAAGATGACTTATTGGCCTGGCCAAGCATGATTTCTGTGCTTGGGCTCCCGAAGCGTCCATTACCGTCCGGTGCATTGACGACGTCAGCCGTTCTGACCCGAGTCTTCTAAAGCCAGTGATTGCGGAGGTTGTCCCTTTCCAAGGGATGGCCTCCGCTGTTTTGGCTGAAGGCCCTCTCCATGGTTAAGACGGCTGCCTCCTTCAGGCCCCACTGTCCCCTTCGATACCTGCAGGTCTCCGCATGAGCAGCAGCGCGATTCAGGTCGCCAAGACCGCCACCTATCTGCCCGATCTGGTGGAGGTTCAGCGTGCCAGTTTCAAGTGGTTTCTTGAGAGAGGTCTGATCGAGGAGCTCGAAAGCTTCTCGCCGATTACCGATTACACCGGCAAGCTCGAACTCCATTTCGTCGGTAGTGAGTACCGCCTGAAGCGTCCTCGCCATGATGTGGAAGAGGCCAAGCGTCGTGATGCGACGTTTGCCTCACAGATGTATGTGACCTGCCGGCTGGTCAACAAGGAGACCGGTGAGATCAAGGAACAGGAGGTGTTCATCGGCGAGCTGCCCTTGATGACGGAGCGGGGGACGTTCATCATCAACGGCGCAGAGCGCGTGATCGTCAATCAGATCGTGCGCAGCCCTGGTGTCTATTTCAAAGATGAAATGGACAAAAACGGCCGTCGTACGTACAACGCCAGCGTCATTCCCAACCGCGGCGCTTGGCTGAAGTTCGAGACCGACAAGAACGATCTGCTGCATGTCCGGGTTGACAAGACTCGCAAGATCAACGCCCACGTGCTGATGCGCGCCATGGGCCTGTCGGACAACGATGTGATCGACAAGCTCCGGCATCCTGAGTACTACAAGAAGTCGATTGAAGCCGCCAACGACGAGGGCATCAGCTCCGAGGATCAGGCTTTGCTTGAGCTTTACAAGAAGTTGCGTCCTGGTGAGCCGCCATCAGTCAGTGGTGGTCAACAGCTGCTTCAGACCCGTTTCTTTGATCCCAAGCGCTACGACCTTGGTCGGGTGGGCCGTTACAAGATCAACAAGAAACTGCGTCTCACCATTCCTGACTCCGTGCGCACCCTCACCCATGAGGATGTGCTTTCAACCCTTGATTATCTGATCAATCTTGAGCTTGATGTCGGTGGTGCCAGCCTTGATGACATTGATCATCTGGGTAATCGCCGGGTCCGTTCGGTGGGTGAGCTGCTTCAGAACCAGGTACGTGTGGGTCTCAACCGCCTTGAGCGAATCATTAAGGAACGCATGACCGTCGGTGAGACCGACTCTCTCACTCCTGCCCAGCTGGTCAATCCCAAGCCGCTTGTCGCTGCCATTAAGGAGTTCTTCGGCTCCAGTCAGCTCAGTCAGTTCATGGATCAGACGAATCCATTGGCTGAACTTACGCACAAGCGTCGCATTTCAGCGTTAGGCCCAGGTGGTCTGACACGTGAGCGTGCTGGCTTCGCTGTTCGTGATATTCATCCTTCCCACTACGGCCGTCTTTGCCCAATTGAAACGCCCGAGGGTCCCAATGCTGGCCTGATCAATTCACTCGCCACCCACGCCAGGGTGAACGAATACGGCTTCATTGAAACCCCGTTCTGGAAAGTCGAGAACGGTCGGGTGCTCAAGCAGGGTGATCCGATTTATCTGTCAGCAGACCTCGAGGACGAATGCCGTGTTGCTCCTGGAGATGTGGCGACCGACAGCGATGGAACGATCCTCGCGGATCTGATTCCTGTCCGATACCGGCAGGATTTCGAAAAGGTTCCTCCCGAGCAGGTCGACTACGTTCAGCTCTCACCTGTGCAGGTGATCTCCGTTGCCACCTCACTGATCCCCTTCCTGGAGCACGACGACGCCAACCGCGCTCTGATGGGCTCCAACATGCAGCGTCAGGCCGTTCCGCTGTTGCGTCCGGAGCGACCCCTTGTGGGAACAGGTCTGGAAACCCAGGTCGCTCGCGACTCGGGCATGGTCCCTATCTCCCGTGTGAACGGCACCGTGACCTTCGTCGATGCAACTGCGATTGTGGTTCAGGACGAGGAAGGTCTCGAACACACCCACTTCCTTCAAAAATATCAACGTTCCAATCAGGACACCTGTCTGAACCAGCGTCCGATTGTTCGCCAGGGAGACCCGGTGATCGTGGGCCAGGTGCTTGCCGATGGATCTGCCTGTGAAGGCGGTGAGATCGCTCTCGGTCAGAACGTGCTGATCGCTTACATGCCTTGGGAGGGGTACAACTACGAGGACGCCATCCTTGTCAGTGAGCGTCTTGTCAATGACGACCTCTACACCTCGGTGCATATCGAGAAGTATGAAATCGAGGCCCGTCAGACCAAGCTGGGTCCAGAAGAGATCACCCGGGAGATTCCCAACGTTGCAGAGGAAAGCCTCGGCAACCTTGATGAGATGGGCATCATCCGCATCGGTGCATTCGTTGAAAGTGGCGACATTCTTGTCGGCAAGGTCACACCGAAGGGTGAATCCGATCAGCCTCCTGAGGAGAAACTGCTTCGTGCGATCTTCGGTGAAAAAGCCCGTGATGTTCGCGACAACTCACTAAGGGTGCCGAGCACCGAACGTGGGCGTGTCGTGGATGTGCGCATCTACACCCGGGAACAGGGTGATGAGCTGCCTCCTGGTGCAAACATGGTGGTGCGTGTGTACGTAGCCCAACGCCGCAAGATCCAGGTTGGCGACAAGATGGCCGGCCGCCACGGCAATAAGGGAATCATTAGCCGCATCCTCCCCCGTGAGGACATGCCATACCTCCCCGATGGCACTCCTGTAGACATCGTGCTGAATCCTCTGGGCGTTCCGAGCCGCATGAATGTCGGACAGGTGTTTGAGCTGCTCATGGGTTGGGCCGCTTCCAACCTCGACTGCCGTGTGAAGGTTGTGCCCTTCGACGAGATGTATGGCGCTGAGAAGTCTCAACAAACTGTGGAGGCCTTCCTGACCACCGCAGCCAAACAGCCTGGTAAGGAGTGGATTTACAACCCGGATGACCCCGGCAAGCTTCAGCTGATCGATGGACGTACCGGTGAGCCATTTGATCAACCTGTGGCCGTGGGTTACTCCCACTTCCTCAAGCTGGTTCACCTGGTGGATGACAAGATCCATGCCCGCTCAACCGGTCCCTACTCACTTGTGACTCAGCAACCTCTGGGGGGCAAGGCCCAGCAGGGTGGTCAGCGTCTTGGAGAAATGGAGGTGTGGGCTCTTGAGGCCTACGGCGCTGCCTACACCCTCCAGGAGCTGCTCACCGTCAAGTCCGACGATATGCAAGGACGCAATGAGGCTCTCAACGCCATCGTTAAAGGCAAGCCGATCCCGCGCCCGGGAACTCCGGAATCCTTCAAGGTACTCATGCGCGAACTTCAGTCGCTAGGCCTGGACATTGCCGTTTTCACGGATGAAGGCAAGGAAGTGGACCTGATGCAGGACGTTAACCCGCGTCGCAGCACCCCCAGCAGACCTACTTATGAATCACTGGGCGTCGCTGATTACGACGAGGACTGACGGATCAACGAACGAACCGACAAACCGCTCCCTCTTCCTTAACCGTCAATGACCAATAGCAACCTTCGGACCGAGAACCACTTCGATTACGTCAAGATCACACTCGCATCACCCGATCGGGTGATGGAGTGGGGTCAGCGCACCCTGCCCAATGGTCAGGTGGTTGGCGAGGTCACCAAGCCGGAGACCATTAACTACCGAACCCTCAAGCCCGAGATGGACGGGCTGTTCTGCGAAAAGATCTTTGGCCCGTCCAAGGACTGGGAATGCCACTGCGGCAAATACAAGCGGGTGCGACACCGCGGCATCGTCTGTGAGCGCTGCGGCGTTGAGGTCACTGAAAGTCGGGTGCGCAGGCACCGCATGGGCTTCATCAAGCTTGCTGCTCCTGTCTCTCATGTCTGGTACCTGAAGGGCACTCCCAGCTACGTGGCAATCCTTCTGGATATGCCTCTGCGCGATGTCGAGCAGATCGTCTACTTCAACTGTTACGTGGTGCTCGATCCAGGTGACCACAAGGATCTCAAATACAAACAGCTGCTCACCGAAGACGAGTGGCTGGAGATCGAGGATGAGATCTATGCCGAAGATTCCGAGATTGAGAACGAGCCGGTGGTCGGCATCGGGGCTGAAGCCCTCAAGCAGCTGCTTGAGGATCTCACGCTCAACGAGGTGGCTGAACAGTTGCGTGAGGAGATTGCCAGCAGCAAGGGTCAGAAGCGAGCCAAGCTGATCAAGCGCTTGCGCGTCATCGACAACTTCATCGCCACCAATGCCCGTCCGGAGTGGATGGTGCTCGATGTGATTCCGGTGATTCCTCCAGACCTGCGCCCGATGGTGCAGCTGGATGGCGGTCGTTTTGCCACCTCTGACCTCAATGACCTCTATCGAAGGGTCATCAACCGCAACAACCGGCTTGCACGTCTCCAGGAGATTCTTGCCCCGGAGATCATTGTCCGCAATGAAAAGCGGATGCTGCAGGAGGCCGTGGATGCTCTGATTGACAACGGTCGCCGCGGTCGCACCGTTGTCGGTGCCAACAACCGTCCCCTCAAGTCACTCAGCGACATCATTGAGGGCAAGCAAGGTCGCTTCCGTCAGAACCTGCTGGGCAAGCGTGTCGACTACTCCGGTCGTTCCGTGATCGTGGTGGGTCCGAAATTGAAGATGCATCAGTGCGGTCTGCCCAAGGAGATGGCGATCGAGCTATTCCAGCCGTTCGTGATTCATCGCCTGATCCGTCAGAACATCGTTAACAACATCAAGGCTGCCAAGAAGCTCATCCAGCGAGCTGATGATGAGGTGATGCAGGTCCTTCAGGAGGTGATCGAGGGGCATCCGATCATGCTCAATCGTGCACCGACTCTGCACCGACTCGGCATTCAGGCTTTTGAGCCGAAACTGGTTGATGGCCGGGCCATTCAGCTCCATCCCCTCGTCTGTCCTGCGTTCAACGCCGACTTCGACGGTGACCAGATGGCCGTTCATGTGCCTCTGGCGATCGAAGCCCAGACCGAGGCACGCATGCTGATGCTGGCCAGCAACAACATTCTCTCCCCGGCCACCGGCGAACCGATCATCACGCCGTCGCAAGACATGGTGTTGGGTGCCTACTACCTGACGGCGCTTCAGCCGCAAATGAGCCCAATTGAATTTGGGGATCGCAGCCGCACTTTCTCTGATCTGGAGGACGTGATTCATGCCTTCGAGGACAAACACCTCGGACTACACGATTGGGTCTGGGTTCGCTTCAACGGTGAGGTCGAGGACGACGACGAACGCGACGAGCCCCTGAAGAGTGAAACTCTGTCCGATGGCACACGGCTCGAGCAATGGACCTACCGTCGCGACCGTTTTGATGAGGAGGGCGCCCTGATCAGCCGCTACATCCTCACGACTGTGGGCCGTGTGGTGATGAATCACACCATCATTGATGCAGTGGCAGCCACCTGAACGATTAAGACCGATCCACTCCATAAACACGATTTCTCAGCGCTGTCATGACCTCCACTCCTTCCAAATCCCGTAAGTCTTCCAAGTCTTCCAAGTCTTCTAAGGCCGCTAAGGCTGCCAAGGCTGCCGCAGCCGCAGCCTTGGCAGCCCGCGCTTTAGCCAAGACCCCCCCACCTTTTCGCAACCGTGTGGTGGATAAAAAGGGTTTGAAACAGCTGGTTGCCTGGGCCTACAAACACCACGGCACGGCGGCCACGTCCGCCATGGCTGATCAGCTCAAGGATCTTGGCTTTAAGTACGCCACCCAGGCTGCAGTGTCCATTTCGGTGGATGATCTGAAGGTCCCTGAGGCGAAGCAGGACCTTCTCGGAGAGGCGGAAGAGTTGATCACGGCTACTGAGGAGTCTTATCGCCTCGGTGTGATTACGGAGGTTGAGCGTCACACCAAGGTCATTGACACCTGGACCGAGACCAATGAACGCTTGGTGGATGCGGTCAAGAAGAACTTCAACCAGAACGATCCACTTAATTCTGTGTGGATGATGGCCAACTCCGGAGCCCGGGGAAATATGTCCCAGGTGCGCCAGCTGGTCGGCATGCGCGGCCTGATGGCTAACCCTCAGGGGGAGATCATTGACCTCCCGATCCGCACCAACTTTCGTGAAGGCCTGACCGTCACCGAATACGTCATCTCTTCCTACGGCGCCCGCAAGGGTCTGGTGGACACGGCACTGCGTACGGCTGACTCCGGTTACCTCACACGACGTCTTGTGGATGTCGCTCAGGACGTGATCGTGCGCGAGGACGACTGCGGAACCACACGTCTGATCGTTGTAAAGGCTGAGAACGGCAAGTTCGGCAATCGTCTGGTGGGTCGTCTAACCGCTGATCAGGTGGTGTCTGCAGAGGGAGAGGTGCTAGCCGAGCGCAACACTGAAATCGACCCCCCCCTCTCCCAGCGCATCCAGAAGGCCGGGGTTGAGGCGGTGAGCGTGCGCTCACCGCTGACCTGTGAGGCCAACCGCTCGGTCTGCCGCAAGTGCTATGGCTGGGCTCTGGCCCACAACGAACTGGTGGACCTCGGCGAGGCCGTCGGCATCATCGCTGCCCAGTCGATTGGTGAGCCAGGAACACAGCTCACCATGAGAACGTTCCACACCGGTGGTGTGTCAACAGCGGAATCCGGCGTGGTCCGCTCCAAGGTGGAGGGCAGCGTTGAGTTCGGCGCCAAAGCACGCGTGCGCCCTTACCGCACACCCCATGGAGTTGATGCCCAGCAAGCCGAGGCTGATTTCAAGCTCACTATCAATCCTTCCGGCAAGGGCAAGGCCCAGAAGATTGAGATCACCAGCGGTTCGCTGTTGTTTGTGGACAACGGTCAGGAGATCGCCGCGGATGTGACCGTCGCTCAGATCGCCGCCGGCGCCGTCAAGAAGAGTGTTGAGAAGGCCACCAAGGACGTGATCTGTGACCTGGCTGGACAGGTCAGCTATGACCCCACCATTCAGCCCAGGGAAGTGACTGACCGCCAGGGCAACATCACCCATAAGGCCCAACGTCTCGGAAGGATGTGGGTGCTTGCTGGGGATGTCTACAACCTTCCCCCTAATGCCCAGCCTGTGGTCACAGCTGGTGCTCAGGTCACTGAAGCCCAGGTGCTCGCGGAAGCCAGCCAAGCCAGTGAGTACGGCGGCGCCGTCCGCCTGCGTGAAGCCCTTGGTGATTCACGTGAGGTGCAGATTGTCACCACTTCGATGACGCTGCGCGACTTCAAACTGCAGGGTGAATCCACCCATGCTGGTGAGATCTGGAATCTGGAGGCCAAGGACGGCACCCGTTACCGCCTCAATACGATCCCAGGCAGCAAGATCGGCAGTGGCGAGGTTGTCGCTGAACTCAACGACGACCGCTTCCGCACCCAGACCGGTGGACTGGTTCGTTTCGCTCCCGGCCTGGCCATCAAGAAGGCCCGATCCGCCAAGAACGGTTACGAGGTCAATAAAGGTGGAACCTTGCTCTGGATTCCTCAGGAAACCCATGAGATCAACAAGGACATCTCCCTGTTGATGATCACTGACGGTCAGTGGATCGAAGCCGGTACTGAAGTGGTCAAGGACATCTTCAGCCAGACGGCTGGCATCGTCACCGTTACTCAGAAGAACGACATCCTGCGCGAGATCATCGTGCGTAGCGGCAGCTTCCATCTCTGCACTGAGAAAAAAGCTCTCGAGCGTTTCACTGGCGACGGTGTCATGGTCAATCCGGGTGAACCGATCGCCAAGGGCATCAGTACCGACTCCATGGTGTTTGTTCAAACCGTTGAAACACCTGAAGGCTCAGGTCTGCTGCTTCGCCCGGTTGAGGAATACACCATTCCGAATGAGGCACAGCTCCCTGATCTCGGACACGTCAAGCAACCAAATGGTCCTCACCTTGGCCTGAAGGCCACCCAGCGCCTGTCGTTCAAGGACAACGAGTTGGTCAAGTCTGTTGAGGGTGTCGAACTGCTGCGCACACAGCTGATGCTTGAGACATTCGACACGACCCCACAGATGACTGTGGATGTGGAACGCGTGCCTGACCGGCGCGCCAAGACGATCGAACGACTTCAACTGGTGATTCTGGAGAGCATCCTGGTCCGCCGTGACACGATTTCCGACTCCAGTCACGGTTCCACCCACACCGAACTCCAGATTGAGGATGGTCAGTCGATCAAGGCCGGTGACGTGGTGGCCACCACTCAGATTCTCTGCAAGCAGGAGGGTGTGGCTCAGATGCCTGAAGCCACTGACAGTGAGCCGGTGCGTCGCTTGATTGTGGAGCGTGCGGAAGACACCGTGACCATCGATACCCCCTCCAAGCCTGTCGTGACTGTCGGGCAGCGCATTGTTGACGGTGATCTTCTCGCTGAAAGCCAGCCGGCAGATTGCTGTGGCGAGGTGGAACGGGTGGACGCCAAGGCCGTCACACTTCGTCTTGGGCGTCCTTACATGATTTCGCCGGACTCCCTTCTGCATGTGCGCGACGGGGATCTGGTCCAGCGAGGCGACGGGCTTGCACTGCTGGTGTTTGAACGTCAGAAGACCGGTGACATCGTTCAGGGTCTGCCCAGAATCGAGGAGCTCCTGGAAGCTCGGCGACCCCGGGAATCAGCCATTCTCTGCAAAAAGCCCGGAACGGTCGAGATCAAGCAGGGTGAAGACGATGAAACCACTGTTGTGACAGTCATCGAGACTGATGATGCCATTGGCGAGTATCCGATCCTGCTGGGCCGCAATGTGATGGTCAACGATGGCCAGCAGGTCACGGCCGGTGAGCTGCTGACGGACGGTCCGATCAACCCCCATGAGCTCTTGGAGTGTTTCTTCGAGGATCTGCGCAGTCGCAAGCCTCTAATGGACGCGGCTCAGGAGGCGATCGCCAACCTTCAGCATCGCTTGGTGACTGAGGTTCAGAACGTCTACAAATCCCAGGGCGTGTCGATCGACGACAAACACATCGAGGTGATCGTGCGTCAGATGACCAGCAAAGTGCGAGTTGAGGATGCTGGCGACACCACCCTGCTGCCCGGCGAATTAATTGAGCTTCGTCAGGTGGAGGACACCAATCAGGCGATGTCGATTACTGGAGGCGCTCCCGCCGAATTCACTCCGGTTCTACTAGGGATCACCAAAGCCTCCCTCAACACCGACAGCTTCATCTCCGCCGCCTCGTTCCAGGAGACGACGCGGGTTCTGACCGAAGCGGCCATCGAGGGTAAGAGCGACTGGCTCCGCGGTCTCAAGGAAAACGTGATCATCGGGCGCCTGATCCCTGCAGGAACCGGTTTCAGTGGTTTCGAAGAGGAACTGCGTGCGGAAGCCGGCCCCCATCCCGACATCCTTGCCGAGGATCCTGTCGGTTACCGCCGCATGCAGAACCTTCGTCCTGATTACACCGTCGATATGCCAGCCGCTCCAGTGAAGGATGCCACTGCGGTTCTGGATGACCCCAGTGATGCAGATCTGGAGGCCACTCGCAGCCGCCATGGCATTGAGGGTGGCGCTAACTTCGCCGCCTTCGCCCGTCCTGATGCTGAAAATGAGCTGAAGGAAGAGCAGGTGGTCGATGCCGAGGCCGTGGAAGGATTGCAGGAGGAGGGACTTCTCAGCGATGAGTGAAATCTTCGCTTCCCGCCGCGCCCATCACCCTGTCCCTTACAAACTGTGCGCTGAAGCCGGCTGTGCCCATGCTTGAACCCACCACGATTCCCGTTCGTCGTCTGCCCCGGTATGGGTTCCACACTCACACCGAGCGTCTGAACGGACGCATGGCCATGCTCGGATTCATCGCTTTGCTTGCCGTGGAAATCAAGCTTGGGCACGGTCTTCTGATCTGGTGAGCAAAGCTCTGCTCGGTCGCAGCGCGGCCGAGCTCCAAGACTGGGTGGTGTCCCAGGGGCAGAAAGCTTTCCGAGGGCGTCAGCTCCATGATTGGCTTTATTCCAAGGGTGCTCGTTCCCTGGATGACATCACCGTTTTGCCCAAGGCCTGGCGAGCCACACTCACCGATCAGGGGGTCAGCATTGGCCGCTTGAAAGAGCTACATCGCTCAGTGGCCTCCGATGCCACCACCAAGCTGCTCCTGGCCACCGATGACGGAGAAACCATCGAAACAGTGGGCATTCCCACGGATCAACGTCTGACCGTCTGTGTGTCCAGTCAGGTGGGCTGTCCGATGGCCTGCCGTTTCTGTGCGACAGGAAAAGACGGGTTGCAGCGTTCACTGAGAACCCACGAGATTGTCGATCAGGTGCTGAGTGTGCGGGAGGTGATGGATCGCCGTCCCTCTCACATTGTGTTTATGGGAATGGGCGAACCTCTGCTCAATAGTCGAGCGGTCCTGGAAGCGATCCGTTGCCTTAGTGATGATTTGGGCATCGGCCAACGCCGGATCACCGTGAGCACAGTTGGTGTGCCGAAAACATTGCCTCAGCTTGCTGAGTTGGCCATTGAAACCCTTGGCAGAGCTCAGTTCACCCTTGCGGTCAGTTTGCACGCACCCAATCAGCAGCTGCGGGAAGATCTCATTCCCACCGCCAAGTACTACCCCTATGAAGTTCTGCTCGATGACTGCCGCCACTACCTGGAGGTGACCGGCAGACGGGTGAGCTTCGAATACATCTTGCTTGGAGAACTCAATGACCGGCCGGAGCATGCCGAGGAACTCGCAGACCGAGTTGGGGGCTTTCAGAGTCACGTCAACCTGATTGCTTACAACCCGATCGAGGAAGAAGAGTTTGAGCGTCCCTCCCGTGAACGCATCGAAGGATTCCGCCGCGTGCTTGAACGGCGTGGTGTGGCCGTGAGCTTGCGTTCCAGTAGAGGCCTGGATCTGGATGCGGCCTGCGGTCAGCTGAGACGATCAAGGCAGAAGTAGGGGAGACTGCGACGATCTGCGCGGCTCCATGGCTCCGATCGACTGGACCATTCTGATCGTGTATCTGGCGGCCACGCTGGCCCTTGGTCTCTGGCTGGCGCGACGCAATCGGGGCGAGGATGATTACTTCGTGGCAGGCCGCCGTCTCAGCGGCTGGCTCGCCGGTGCATCGATGGCGGCCACCACGTTTTCGATCGATACCCCTCTTTATGTTGCGGGGATCGTGGGCACGCGAGGCCTCGCGGCGAACTGGGAGTGGTGGGGGTTTGGGCTTGCGCACGTTGCGATGGCCGTGGTGTTCGCACCCTTATGGCGGCGCAGCGGCGTGCTCACGGATGCTGCTTTCACCGAGTTGCGATACGGCGGCCCTGCAGCTGCCTGGCTGCGAGGGATCAAGGCCTTTCTTCTGGCGCTGCCGGTTAACTGCATCGGCATCGGCTATGCCTTCCTCGCCATGCGCAAGGTGGTCGAGGCGCTTGGCATCGTCTCCGATCAGCCGATACGTGCAGTCGGTGGACTTTCGGACACTCTTGTACTGCTGATCATTGTGGCTGCTCTTGTGCTCGCGTACACCGTCGCCGGTGGACTGTGGGCTGTGGTGATCACCGATTTTATTCAGCTTTTACTGGCGCTTCTGGGGGCAGCTGCTGTGGCCTGGGCTGCTGTTCATGCGGCCGGGGGGATGGAATCGCTGCTGGCTCAGCTGGATGCCCTGGGTCGCCCTGAACTGTTGTCGATCGTGCCCTGGCGCTGGGGTCCTGAAGGGTTTGACTGGATTGGCGGTGCGGGGATCAGTGTCTCCACGTTTCTCGCTTACCTCACGGTGCAGTGGTGGAGTTTCCGCCGCAGTGACGGTGGTGGTGAGTTCATCCAACGGATGCTGGCCACGAAGGATGAACAGCAGGCGCGGCTCGCCGGCTGGGTGTTCTTGGTGGTCAACTACCTTCTGCGCAGCTGGCTCTGGGTGATTGTGGCTCTGGCTGCCCTAGTGCTGCTTCCTGACCAGGCTGACTGGGAACTCAGCTACCCGACACTCGCGGTTCAGTTTCTGCCTCCCGTGGTGCTCGGACTGGTTGTGGTCTCCCTGGTCGCTGCCTTCATGAGCACCGTCAGTACATCCGTGAACTGGGGAGCCAGCTACCTCACGCATGATTTGTATCAACGCTTTCTGCGGCCCAATGCTTCTCAGCGGGAGCTTCTTCTCGTGGGTCAGCTGATGAGTGTGATGCTGCTTGTGCTTGGCGTGGTCACAGCCCTCATTAGCGACAGCATTGGCACGGTGTTCCGGCTTGTGATCGCCATCGGCACCGGACCTGGTGTGGTTCTCGTTCTGCGCTGGTTCTGGTGGCGGATCAATGCTGCAGCGGAGCTGGCCGCCATGATCTGCGGGTTCGTCGTGGGACTGGTGACCTCGGTGGTTCCTCTGGTTCAGATCGCTGACTACGGAGAACGACTGATGGTCACAACAGCCCTCACGGCCGTGGTCTGGATCACGGTGATGCTGCTGACCCCCCCAGAGTCCCCAGCAGTTCTGGAACGATTCGTGCTTAAGGTTCGTCCTCCTGGACCTGGGTGGAGCCGCTGGCGTCATGGCTTAGATGCGACCGCTTCGGAATCCCTTTCAGACCTGCTTGCCCGCTTCCTGTTCAGTTCCGGACTGCTTTTCGGAGCTTTGCTTGGTTCAGGGGCATTTCTTTTGCATCAGCAGCTGCTGGGTTGGTTTGGCTTGGTTGTAGCAGTGGCTTCTCTGATGCTTCTTCGCTGGACCGGGCGATCTGCTGCTCCGGTCTGATCGGGCGGCAGTCACAATGCACAGAAATCCTTCAGTGATTTGGCTTTTTTTCGCAGCACTCTGCTTCCCATCCTGATCGTGGCTCTGTTCGCACTGGCGCTTGTTGCTGTGAGCGCTCGCATCTGGCTTCCAGGCGACATGCTGGCGCCTGCTCCGATCAGCTGAGATTACGATCGATCCATGGGCGATTCATCCAGCATCCAGAACGAGGACCTCATGGCTGAGCTGGCTATCGATCCTGACGTGCTGGAGCGTGAACTCGCTGCAGAGCTCATGGGTGATCCCCTCGATGAGATTGCTCCGGATGATCCGGAAGGTGATGCCCTGGAGGCGGTTCGCTCCTGTGATGAGGGCCTGGAATGGCTCAAACAGGGGCACGATCAGCGACTTCAAGGGTTGAGGGTGTTCTGTGAACATCGCGACCCCCGTGCCGTCCCACTGCTCCTGCCACTGCTCGATGAAACCTGTCCGGTGGTGCGTATGAGTGCTGTTTACGCACTGGGTCGGAACCCTTCACTGCAGGCTGTGGAGGCTCTGCTGCGGCTTCTGCAGCTCGACAGCAACGCCTATGTGCGCAAGGCCACGGCTTGGAGCCTTGGTAATTACCCGGATGCTCCCGTACTCAATCCATTGATCAGGGCCTTGCAGGTGGATGTGGCATCGGTGCGTCTTTGGGCTTCGGTGTCGCTAGCAGAGGCCGGTAGCACCTCAGCTGTGAAGGCTGATCTCGCTGCAGGTCAGCTGCTGCTGAGCCTGCGGATTGACAGTGAGCCCGTTGTGCGAAGCAATTGCATCTGGGCCTTGGGCCGACTGCATGATCTGCTTGTTAAACCTCGCCAGGACGAGCTGGTCGAGGCCTTCGTGGCAGCTCTGCTTCAGGATCGTGAAACCACGGTGCGCGATGAAGCCCGCACGGCCCTCGAGCAGCTCGATAATCCCGAGCTTGTGGATCGTCTCCAGACTCTGCTGGATGAAGGTCTGCTGATCTGATCTGATCCCGTTACAGGGAACTCCGGCTCCTACTACTTCCCCTTAACATGCGAGCAATTCTGTGATGGTGCATGCCTCAGCGCACAGTGCGATTTCGAATCCGTCCCGACGGCCGTGTTGAGGAACGGGTTGAAGGAGTCACTGGTGATGCTTGCCTGCAACTCACAGATCGTCTTGAGGCAGCGCTAGGCACTGTCGAACGGCGTCAGCCCACTTCTGAGGCTTTCACCTCAACCCAGCCTGTCACTCAGTCCCAGTCCGTCGAGCCTTCCTGATGTCTCATTTCAGTACCGTTAAAACCGAACTCCGTCAGTTGGCTCCACTGCGTGGAGCTCTCCAGGATCTGGGTTACACGCCCGGCGACAGTCAGCAGACCGTGCGTGGTTATCAGGGACAGACCGTCGAAGCAGAGCTGGCAGTCGCCGTTGACGGCGGTGCCGACTTTGGCTTCCGATGGAACGAAACAAATCATGCCTACGAGTTCGTCACTGATCTGGATCTTTGGCGCCAGCCTGTTCCGGTTGAGCGCTTCCTCTCGCGTTTGACACAGCGCTACGCACTGAGGTCAGTGCTGGAAGCCACTCGCCATGAAGGATTTGATGTCACAGAGCAACGTGATTGCCAGGATGGATCTATTGAGCTGGTTGTGACCCGTTGGGACGCCTGAACCAGTTCTCCTGATAACAATGTTGATTCAGTGATAGATCCTGCAGCTGCCGCCTATCTCGCAGCGTCCTTTGATCAGGATGAGCGGACAGGTTTTGAGCCTGTCCTGGGCGGCGCGCTCCAGTCAAAGGCGGTCTGGGTTGATGAGGCGGCTTGCATTGGTTGTCGCTACTGCGCGCACGTGGCCACGAATACCTTTGTGATTGAGCCCCATCTCGGCCGCTCCCGGGCCATTCGTCAGGATGGTGACTCCTCTGACTGCATTCAGGAAGCGATCGAGACCTGTCCTGTGGACTGTATCCACTGGGTTGCTTTCGATGATCTTCCAGGGCTGAAGCGTCAGCTGGATGCTCAGGAACTGCTGCCCATGGGAGTCCCATCGCCGGCTCGACCGCGTCGTCAGCTCCCTCGCAACACCCATCACGGCTGATGGGGAGCTCTGGTCTGCCAACCCGTCGCTTTGGGCGCACAGAAATTTCAATGCCAGTGCTGTCACTAGGTGGAATGCGCTTTCAGCAGAGCTGGAGTGATCTTGAGGCCGATGCAATCACAGAGCAATCCCAGCGGTTATTGCAGAGCACGCTCCAACGAGCGGTGCAGACAGGCTTTCATCATCTGGAAACCGCACGCCACTACGGCAGTTCAGAACGACAGCTGGGCTGGGCTTTGCCGAATTGTCCCGATCCCTCGCGAATCCTGCAGACCAAGGTTCCACCCCAGTCAGATCCGAAGCTTTTTGAAGCCGATCTCGAATTGTCCTTCACCCGTCTCGACGTGGATCGTGTCGATCTGCTGTCGATTCACGGCATTAATCTCCATTCCCATCTCGATCAGACGATCCGACCGGGTGGCTGCCTTGATGTGGTGCGTCGCTGGCAGGCCGACGGCAGGATTGGTCATGTGGGCTTTTCCACTCATGGAGACACCGCATTAATTGTTGATGCCATCGAAACGGGTGTTTTCGATTACGTGAACCTGCACTGGTACTTCATCCGTCAGGACAACGAACCGGCAATCGCAGCAGCCAGTCTTCAGGACATGGGCGTGTTCATCATCAGTCCCACCGATAAAGGTGGTCATCTGCATACCCCGGGTCCACTCCTGCTGGAGCTCACGGACCCCTTGCATCCGATTGTTTTCAATGATCTTTTCTGCCTCCGTGATCCGCGGGTGCACACGCTGAGCGTCGGTGCGGCCTGTCCTCAAGATCTTGATCTGCACTTGGAGGCGGTTTCGCTGCTTGATCAGGCCATGGAGTTGGTGGCGCCGATCGAATCCCGTCTTCGCATGGCCGAATGTGATGCCCTTGGTGCGTCATGGCTGAAAACCTGGAGACAGGGATTGCCCGAATGGCAGAACACCCCAGGGGAAATCAACCTGCCAATGCTGCTTTGGCTTTACAACCTGCTTGAGGCATGGGATCTCGAGGGATTCGTCAAGGCGCGCTACGGCCTACTGGGTCGTGCCGGTCATTGGTTTCCTGGAGCTAATGCCGATGCGCTGGATGCCAGCGTGAGTGAGGAGCTGCTGTTGTCGGTTCTGAATGACAGCCCTTGGAGAGACCGCATTCCCAGCCTTTTGCGCAGCCTGCGTGAACGGGCCGGTGGTTCTGCTCAGGAGCGGCTGTCGTCGTCTTGAACTCCCAACGGCATTTTGCTGGGCATGCCTGTTGCCCGTGGGTAGGTCCTGGGTGTTTCAGCTTCCGGCCCAATCCTGATCAGGGTCCGTGCTCCTCTCTTGGAAGGAAGTTCCATACGTTGCAGCGTTAGGGATCGAGCTTTCAGCAGCTGCAGTGCTGATTGGAGTTCTGTCTCATCCGCATCGTTCCAGCGTCCGCGGTACAGCAGAGCTTCTCCGCTTCTGCGCAACAACGGTACGAGGTATTCCGCCACCACAGGAGCTGCCCCGACGGCGCGGGCCATCGCAAGATCAAACGTTCCTCGACAGCTCTGTTCGTGCCCAGTGCGTTCCACCCGTTCAGTGCGGACTAAGACTCGATCGCCAAGGCCCAGCGACTTCGCCATGGCAGCTACGGCTGCGGTCTTGCGTCCCACTGAATCCACCAGGGTTAGCTCAGCGCCTGGAAGAGCAATGGCCACAGCTAGCCCAGGGAAGCCTCCGCCTGTGCCCACATCAATGCAGCGCCGTGGAGTGTCTGGGCTCATCAGCTCAGGCAATAGAGGCCAGAGGCTGTCGAGAACCTGAGCGATCCAGAAATCTTCCCCCTGCACCAGCCGGGTGAGATTGACGCGGCTGTTCCAGTCTTGAAGCAGCTGTTGCAGTTGAATCAACTGCCTCAGTTGTCCGGCATCAGGGCTCCATCCGAGCAAAGACCAGAGCTCGGGTCCCGGATTGGCAAACGGCGATGTATCCGGCATGGCGGCCTAACCGTTACACCTTTCTAGAATGGAGTCGAAGCCCAAGGTGCTGCTGAAAGCAATGGCCTTTCAGGCTCAAGACATCACCTACTACGAGCGTCTGGGTGTCTCTCGCAGTGCTGATGCAGATTCTTTGCGTCAGGCCTTCCGTCGCCTGAGCAAGGCTGTGCATCCGGACACAACCCGTTTGCCGGCACAGGATGCGGCTCGCCAGTTCCGGCTTCTGCGCGAAGCCTATGAGCAGCTCGCCGATCCACGTCGCCGTCGCGTGTACGACGCGGCTCTGCGGGAGAGAGAAGCGACACAGCAGACCGTGGCTCCTTCTCTGCCGGTGCCGCATGCGATCGGCCAGCGTCGTCCTCTCTCCGGTGGAGAGTGGCTATCGCTATTGCTGTTGCTGGGATCACTGCTGCTTTGTCTGCTGCTTGGGGTGGGTGTGGCCTTGAGCCGAGGACTTGAACTTCAAGTGCAGCCGAGTTGGCTGGTGGAGGAGCAGACTCAGCTGATTGATGCGCAGCCCGGTGATTCCGATGGCATCACTTCCCTCAGCGGACACGCCGCTTAATCAGCATTCCCTGCGGGCACTTGAGCAGTGGTTGCAGGCCCTGGGTGCCACCCGCAGTGATCAGGACCCCTGCGACTGGATCTGGGAGCAGCCTTGCTGGAGTGCTCTGCTGAGACTCGACCAGCAGGATCTCGGTGTGACCTGGACTTCAGAGCGACCACCCCGCTCTTGTTCCTACCCCTATGGCCTCACCCGAGAGGATGTGGAAGCTGCAATTCGTCTCGGTCCCTGATCTCTAGAGCTTGCGACGGCGCTTATGAGCTGGGGAGAGCATCCAGTCCGCGGCGCAAAGCGTCGTAGCACTGATCCAGCTGGGCGTCGCTGATGCAGAGCGGCGGAAGCAGATAGACGACATCCCCGAGCGGACGGATCAACACACCCTGATCTCTCACCAGGCCCCGGAGCAGTTTACCCGCAGGATTGAGATAACCCTGCTCACTGTCGGTCACCAGGTCAAAGGCGGCGATGGTGCCGCAGAGCCTGACGCGCTGCACCCTGGGATGGCAGGCCAGCCGTTCCAGCCTGGCCTGATGACGTTGTTCGAATTGCTCATGACAGTCAGGGCTCGCTTCGAGCAAATCCAAGCTGGCATTGGCTGCTGCGCAGCCGAGTGGGTTGGCGGTGAAGCTGTGACCATGCCAAAGGGTTTTGGTCGGATCGCTGCCGAGGAATTCTTGAAAGATCATCTCGCTGGCCATCGTGATCCCCATCGGTAGGAATCCGGCGGTGAGTCCTTTGGACAGTGCCACAAGATCCGGCTGGATCCCCGCGCGCTGGGAGGCCAGTAGGCGACCGCAACGACCAAAACCGGCGAGGACTTCATCGGCGATCAGCAGGCTGCCGGCGCGCTTGACCTGTTGTTCCACGGCCTGCAGGAACTGCGGACGAACCATGCGCATGCCGCCAGCCCCCTGAATGAGCGGTTCGAGAATCACTGCTGCGGTGGGTGTTTGCAGCGCTCGCTCAAGGTCATCAAGAGCCTGCTGCTCACGGGCTTCCACCGTCTGGTCATTCCAGTGGGTCTGAGGCCAGGGGACCCGCCTCACCGGAAACAGCATCGGATCGAAGGGTTCACTGAACAGACTGCGTGCTCCGACAGCCATCGCTCCGAAGGTATCTCCGTGATAAGCCCCTTCAAATGCGACGAGTTGCTGGCGTGGTTCACCGCGGTTGTGCCACCACTGCACAGCTGTTTTGAGGGCTACTTCCACGGCGGTGGAACCGTTATCTGAGAAGAAGACGCGATTCAGTCCAGTGCGCTCGGCTAGGCGAGATGCCAGCCGTTCTGCCTGTGGATGGGTGAATTCCGCAAAGATCACCTGCTCAAGCGTGGCGGCCTGCTCGGCGATTGCGGCCGCAACAACCGGGTTGGCATGGCCGTGAAGCGTGACCCACCAGCTGCTGATTGCATCAATGAGAGGTGGTCCTTCAGCTCGAAAGAGCAGGGCCCCTTCGCCCCGTACCACCTGCTCAAGAGCCGGGGTGGTTGTGATCGACGTGAAGGGTGGCCAGAGGTTGGGGTGATGGTTCCGTGACACTGGGCACGCTTGAACGCCTGTTGTCATCATGGGCACACGACTGCGAGGCCAGCCATGGCCAAGAATCAGACTGATCAAAGCCGGGTAAGGCCTTCTTCCAATCGATTTGTGGAGTCGGTCTCAAAGCGACCCCGCTATGGTCCCGGCAGCGATGGTTGTCGCAGCATCTTTTTTGAGGGTGGATGGCCCTCGATCAAGGCGCGGCTTGAGATGCGTGGCTGGTCGCCCTCCCAGATCGAACAGATCCATGAACAGCTTCGTCAGGGATGGACTCTGACCATGGCCGTGCGTCATGTGGCCCTGTTGATGGGCAGATGCCCACTGCGATCTCGACCGATGGGCTGAGATCACTCTCTGGTGCCGCACTGTCTGGCGCCTTTACCGGCAGACGTTGCTGTCTTTTTCTCCGAGAGTTGCTATTGGCCCGCAGTTGAACCAGCGCACAAGCTGCACCTCAATATCGGTGAACAGCACGAGGATGCCGCCGCATAGGAGCACAACGGCCACGGTGGCCCAGGTCTGACGGCTTGTCATCGATTGTCCGGATGGTTCGCAAACGCCTCGAACTTAGGGCCGAGGCCCTGGTTGCGCCATGCATTGCGCAGAGTTTCCGCATTGAGAGGATGCAGGGGGGGAAGTTCCGCCAGCACGGCAACATCGCCAATCTCGCTGAGGGTTCTCGGATTGTCGGCATGGGCAGGCCCATTCAGGATCAATCCGACCACAGGGATCTTGCGGCTGCGAAGCGCTTCAAGACTGAGCAGGGTGTGATTCAGTGTGCCCAGCCCGCTGCGGGCCACCAGTACAACGGGCAGCATCCATTGCTGCAGCTGATCGATCTGCTGCCAGGAGCGGGTGAGTGGAACATGAAGTCCACCGGCTGTCTCGACCACGAGTGGCCTGTTCCCGGTAAGTGGAAGCGTCAACTGCGTTGGATCAAGACAGGTGTTTTCCAGTTCCGCTGCCCAGTGTGGTGAAACAGCTGCCTGGAAGGCATAGGTCTCTGTGATCCAGCGATCGGAGGGAAGGTCGATCAGCTCAACCACTCGCTCACGATCACCACCGTCCTCCAGACCGCTCTGCACCGGTTTCCAATACACGGCATTCAGCCCCTGGACCAGCAGAGCACTGACCACTGTTTTGCCCACGTCCGTGTCGGTGCCGCACACCACAAGGCGAAGTGCAGCTGAGCTCGTTCTCATCGTTGGATCAGCATCAATTTGATCACCCAAGTGAGCCTGAGCTGTCCATCACCATCAAGATCAGGCCAGGCCTGCTGGAGTTTGCGCCAGTCTCGAACCGTCAGCGATGGCTGAGTGGTGCAGTCCGCTCCAACCCTGCGCAGCGGTTTCAGCAGCCTGGGCAGGCTCTTCGCAACGGCGTTGTAGTGCATCTCTTCCTGCAGCCTGATCTGATCAGCCCCCACCCACTGCAACAAGGCTTTGATCTTTGGAAAGGTAATGGCCGTACAGGGGATTCCGGTGATTTCTGCGGCGTGATGCCACTGAGGGAAGCAACCCTCAATTGGTAAGGCCACCGCTAACCATCCCCCAGGAGCCAACTGATTCAGCCAATGCCGGATGACCTGTCCTGGTGACGGCAGCCAGTGCAGACAGAAGCTTGATGCCAGAAGGCTGGGAGCCTCCGGCCATCGCGGTAGCCGGCCTCTCAGATCCCATTGCTGTGTTCTGGCAGAGAGAGGTTGTTGTCGAAGCATGGCCTCGCTGCCGTCCACACGCAGCACGCGCTGCCCGGGATGCCTGGTTTCCAGTGCATCGGCCAGGTGACCGGTGCCGCTGCCGAGGTCGACCCAAAGTCCGCCGGGCATGTGCTGTTGTCTGCAATGGTTTGCTAGCTGAACGGCCACCGCGTGCTGAAGCGTGGCTGATGCGTTGTAGTTCTGTGCCGATTGATCGAAACGGCTGAGAACTTTGTCGCCCCAGTTGCTGACGGAGTCCATCAGCTCGCTCGACTGTGGTGATCAAGCCACTGTTGGACGCGCACGAGTAGATCGGGGACCAGCAGTGCGTGTCCGACATCCCGGAGCTGCCATTGCTCGGGCGCAGCCTGTAAGTGGCTCTTCAGGGCTTGCAGGTGTTCTCGGCTTGCGGCTGGTGCAACGATCGCGTCATCCGTCCCATCGACCACAAGCACACGGGCGGTTTTTGGAAGGCCTGCCGGCAGGCCCGAGGTGCCGATTAGGCACTCAAGATCTTCTCTCAGATAATGGCGACCTCGCTCGCTGAGGCCTTGTTGCTCCAGTCCCGGTGGCAGACCGTCCACCTCAGCGGGTTGTGCGGCTCGTTTTAGGAAGGTCCTCAGCATCGAGGCCTCACCGGGTCTTCCGATCGCTTTTTGCATGCCCCTAAGGCCAGTGCGCAACGCTCTCCCTGCAGATCCTTGTGGAACAAATCGCCCAAAGCTGGCAAGCAGCACCAGATCCGTGGCCTGGCCAAGAACAGAGGGCTCAAGCAGATGGGGGCCAAGGGAATGGGCGATAACGACTCTGCGCTGCCTGGCCATGGATTGGCTTGTTTCGCCGCTGGTTGGCTCTGCCCAGTTTGGAGAGCAGCACTGTCTGTTGCCATAGCCACGTTCGCCGCTGCGCCAGAGCCAACCCTGATGGCTGAAATGACGCTCCCATGGAGCCCAGACTGTGCTGTCGCCACTCCAGCCATGCATGGCGATGACCTGTTTCATCAGGGAACGCGGCGATCTGAGAGGGCCCTCAGCAGTGATTCCAATGTCTCATCGGGGAGGAGGCGATGGAGAACCAGACGCAGCCTGGCACTGCCTTCCGGCACGGTGGGTGGGCGGATTGCAGCGGTGAAAAGTCCCGAGTGTTCAAGATGGCGTTGCAAATTCAGGCAGTGCTGATCCTCTCCAACGAGTAGGGGCAGGATTGGCCCTTCACCTGTCGGTCGCGCCCAGCCTGCTTCGACCAGACGGTCACGCCAGGTGTTGCTGCGCTTCACCAGTGTGCGGCCCCAGTCGGGGTTGTTGCGCATCAGTTCCAGAGCGGCAAGGGCGCCTGCTGCCAGGGGTGGTGCCAGTGCGGTTGTGTATCGGAAGGCTCCGCTCTCCTGCAGCAATTGCTCTCCAAGCTCGCCATCGCACGCCAGGAAGGCCCCGCCGCTGCCGAAAGCCTTGCCGAAGGTGCCGCTGAGCATCGTCACTCTTCGTTCTCCAAAGCCCAGGCCACGCCCTCCTTCTCCGAGCACACCGAGGCCATGGGCCTCATCCAGGAGCAGGCTCGCCCCATGGCGCTCACAGAGTGCTGCCACGTCGCGAACGCGTGGACTCGTGCCTTCCATGCTGAACAGGCTTTCAGTGATCACCAGCAGGCGCGCGTCTGGATGATCGCTGCGACAATGCAGCAGCAGACGCTCCAGCGACTCCAGATCGTTGTGAACAAAACGCCGGAGTCGGGCACCGCTGGCTTGCACGCCCACCAGCAATGAATGATGAATGAGCCGATCCGCCACAACTGTGGTGTGCCGTTTCGCCAGAGCTTTGACGGCCGCAAGATTGGCCTGAAACCCGCTTGGAAACAGCAAGACTTTCTCGCGTCCGAGCCATTGCGCAAGCTCTGACTCCAATTGATCGTGCACAGGGCGGCTGCCGCTCACCAGCCTTGAGCCGCCAGCTCCCACGCCGCTGCATCGCAATTGCGCCTCGGCCGCGGCGATCAGGGAAGGATGCCGGCAGAGGCTCAGATAATCGTTGCTTGCCAGATCAAGCAGCTCCGGGCCATAGGCCGAATCAGCGCTGACGGCCTGCACAAGCTCCTGCTTCCTGGCAGGCGACCAGGTGCGCAGCTGACGGCGACGGGCCGGAGGAGTGCTCATGCGTGCAGTCTCGGTCCACGCCGATCGCGTTAGGGATGCACGGCCCTTTTGGCGGCGTCCCTAGGATTGATCTATGGCGGATCAAGACACCCAGGCTTCAGAGCCCGTACAGGTGGGGGCGCCGGATCCGTCGCAATTGTTTCCTTTTCCTCTGGATGACTTTCAGCTGGAGGCGATCGACGCTCTGAACCAAGGTCATTCTGTGGTGGTCAGTGCGCCCACGGGATCTGGCAAAACCTTGATCGGTGAGTACGCCATCCATCGCGCCCTGGCCCATGGTCAGAAAGTTTTTTACACCACACCGCTGAAAGCTCTTTCCAACCAGAAGCTGCGCGATTTCCGAGAGCAATTTGGTGCGGAGAACGTGGGTCTGATGACCGGTGATCTGAGCGTTAACAGGGATGCCTCAATCGTGGTGATGACCACGGAGATCTTCCGGAACATGCTCTATGCCGAGGCGGATGAGCACGACGATCCCCTTGCCGACGTGGAGGCTGTGGTGCTGGATGAGTGCCACTACATGAACGACTCTCAGCGCGGCACCGTCTGGGAGGAATCAATCATTCACTCACCGCCGCCAGTCCAGCTCGTGGCGCTCTCGGCCACGGTTGCCAATGCCGGGCAGCTCACGGATTGGATCGAAAAGGTGCACGGTCCTACCACGCTTGTGCTGAGTGACTTTCGGCCTGTGCCATTGCATTTCGGTTTCTGCAGTGCCAAGGGGCTGCATCCGTTGCTCAATGAGCAGGGCACTGGTCTTCATCCCAACTGCAAGGTCTGGCGAGCGCCCAAGGGGCACAAGCGCAAGGGCCGCTCACCCAGGCCTCCTCAGCCCGAACCGCCACCGATCAGCTTTGTGGTGGCCCAGATGGCCGAGCGCGACATGTTGCCTGCCATCTACTTCATCTTCAGTCGACGTGGCTGCGATAAGGCCGTTCGCGACCTTGGAGTGCAGTGCCTGGTAACCGAGGCGGAGCAGGCCCGAATCCGTGAGCGTCTCAAGGCCTATTCATCCGCTAACCCTGAAGCTGTACGCGATGGCATTCACGCTGATGCCCTGCTGCGTGGCATTGCTGCGCATCATGCAGGGGTCCTTCCTGCTTGGAAGGAGCTGATTGAGGAGTTGTTCCAGCAGGGTCTGGTGAAGGTGGTGTTTGCCACAGAAACACTGGCGGCGGGCATCAACATGCCCGCGCGCACCACAGTGATTGCGTCACTGTCCAAACGCACAGAACGTGGCCATCGTCCATTGATGGCCAGTGAGTTTCTGCAGATGGCTGGTCGAGCAGGACGGCGTGGACTCGACTCTCAGGGGTATGTGGTCACGGTGCAGAGCCGTTTCGAAGGAGTTCGCGAAGCCGGTCAGCTGGCAACAAGTCCTCCAGATCCGCTGGTGAGCCAGTTCACCCCCAGCTATGGGATGGTTCTCAACCTGCTGCAGCGCCATGATCTTGCTAAGGCGCGCGAGCTGGTGGAACGCAGCTTCGGCCGCTATCTGGCCAGCTTGGACCTGGTGGAAGAGGAGGAGATTCTTGAGCAGTTGCGCCTACAGCTTGGTCAGTTACAGGGGTCGGCCGGTGACGTGCCGTGGGAAGACTTCGAGGACTACGAAAAACGGCGAGGGCGCCTGCGCGAAGAGCGGCGACTGATGCGCATTCTTCAGCAACAGGCCGAGGAAACCCTGGCACATGAGCTCACGCTGGCGCTGCAGTTTGCGAGCGTCGGAACGCTGGTCAGCCTGAAGGCCCCGCAACTGCGTGGTGGCGTCACACCGGCGGTGATCGTGGAGAAGTGCGAGGGACCGGGACAGTTCCCGCTGCTGCTCTGCCTCACCATCGACAACGTCTGGCTGATGTTGCCCTGTCAGGCGGTGGTGAGCCTGCATGCGGAGCTGAGCTGCCTGCAGGTGGATGGAGTTCGAACTCCTGAACTCGCTCGTTCTGGTGAGCTCCGCCATGGGGATCAGAACAGTGGTGGTTTGGCTCTGGCGGTGGGGCATATGGCTCAGCGTCATGACATGACGACTCCTCAGTACGACCTGGCAGGAGAAGTGCTGTCCCAAGCAAAAACGGTGCAGACGCTTGAATCTGATCTCGAAGCCCATCCCGCCCATCGATGGGGAGATCGCAAGCAGCTCAAGAAGCACCGCCGGCGCATGGAGGACTTGGAGCTGGAGATCGCCGAGCGGCAGCAACTGCTCCATCACCGGGCCAACCGTCACTGGGAGACTTTCCTCGCTCTGATGGAGATCCTTCAGCACTTCGCAGCTCTTGATGAGCTGGAACCCACGGAGATTGGTCGCACGGTGGCGGCTCTCCGAGGTGACAACGAACTCTGGCTGGGTCTGGCCCTGATGAGCGGCCACCTTGATGATCTGCCGCCATCAGAGCTGGCCGCCGTGTTTGAAGCGATCAGCACTGAGGTGAACCGTCCGGACCTCTGGAGTGGATTCCCAGCGCCGCCCAGGGCTGAGGAGGCCTTGCATGACCTCTCCGGTCTGCGCCGCGAACTGCTGCGGGCGCAGGAGCATCATCAGGTTGTTGTTCCGGCCTGGTGGGAGCCCGAGCTGATGGGACTGGTGGAGGCATGGGCCAGCGGCACGGCTTGGAATGACCTGATTGCCAACACGTCTCTCGACGAAGGTGACGTGGTGCGGATCATGCGCCGCACGGTGGATCTGCTGGCACAGGTTCCCTACTGCGAAGCGATCAGTGAGCAGCTGCGAAGTCATGCCCGACTGGCGCTCAAAGCGATCAACCGTTTCCCTGTTGCTGAATCCGATGATCTGCAGAAAGCTGCCGCAGCTGATTCAGAGGGTCTCAATCCCGCAACCGAACGGGCCGCCTGATTGCTTTCTCTTCAGCCCTGCTGTCGTGCCATATCAGCGGGATCGACGATGCGGTCGAAATCCTCGGCGCTGACATACCCCAGGTCCAGAGCAGCATCCCGCAGGCTCAGACCCTGCTCATGGGCGTATTTTGCGATGGCACTTGCCTTGTCGTACCCGATGATTGGTGTGAGAGGAGTGACCAACATGAGGGACTGCTCAACGTCACGCTGAATCCTTGCCCTGTTTGGTTCGATTCCCTCGACCATCGCCACTCGGAAGCAGCGGCAGGCATCCGTGAGCAGGGTGATCGAGCGAAGCAGATTGAAGCCGATCAGCGGTTTGTAGACATTCATCTGTAGGTGGCCGCCGGCACCGGCCATCGCCACTGCGGTATCCAGGCCGATCACCTGCGTGCAGACCATGGCCATGGCTTCGCACTGGGTCGGATTTACTTTCCCCGGCATGATTGAGCTTCCGGGTTCATTCTCTGGCAGGTGCAGCTCTGCGAGTCCTGCGCGTGGGCCACAGGCCAGAAGTCGGATGTCATTGGTAATCTTCAGCAGGCTTCCAGCAAGCATGCGTAGCTGTGCCATCGCATGCACCAGCCCGTCGTGACTCGCCATCACAGCAAATTTGTTGGCAGCTGAGCTGAAAGCGAGTCCTGTGAGTTGCGACAGCTCCTGCGCAGCCTGTACGGCGAAACCAGCCGGAGCATTCAGACCGGTTCCCACCGCAGTGCCGCCCAGTGGCAGTGGATAAATCTCCGAAAGACTGGATTCAATGCGAGTTCGAGCAGCCGCGATCTGGTCGCGCCAGGCTGAGGCCTCCTGTCCAAGGGTGAGCGGAACCGCATCTTGCAGATGGGTGCGGCCGATCTTGACAAGATCTTTCCAGAGCTCGGCTTTGGCTGCAAAAACAGCAATCAATCGATCGAGTTCAGGAAGCAGTCGACGTTCGACAGCCTCTACGACTGCTACGTGAATCGCCGCAGGGAAGGCGTCATTCGTGGACTGGGAGCAATTGACATGGTCATTGGGGTGGACAGGCCTGTGGCTGCCGAGCGGTTCACCCGCAGCCTGAGCTGCCAGATTGCTGATCACCTCATTGACGTTCATGTTCGTTTGGGTGCCGCTGCCGGTTTGCCAGACGCGCAGGGGAAATTGATCATCGTGCTGACCAGCTGCAACCGCTGAGGCAGCCGTCGAGATGGCTGCACATTCGCTCTCACTGATGACGCCGAGGCGGGCATTCACGCTTGCAGCTGCCTGTTTGATGCGGGCGAGAGCATGAATAAGCTCCGCCGGTAAAAGATCGTCAGCGATGTCGAAGTTCCTCAGAGACCGCTGTGTTTGCGCTCCCCAGAGAGCCCCTGAAGGAACTTCCACCCCCCCCATGCTGTCGTGTTCGATCCTGGTCGCTTCTGACATCGCAGGGCAAGTGAATGCGTTAAGGGCGTGGACCCGCTCCGGGCCTGAGCACGAGGGCAATGATCAGCAGCATGCCGCTGACGCTCACAACCACGTAAATCCAGTCTGCATAAGGGGTCCAGAACATGGTTGAGACCAGATCTCAAAGTCCCAGGCGTTCCCAGATCACCCCAAGGCTCTTTAGGTGTAAATCGGTGTTGAAGCAATCGTCCAGTTGCTGCTGACTGAGCTTGGCCTTGACTTCGGGGTCCGCTGCCAGATTGCTGCGGAAATTCCCACCGTCGTTGTTCCAGGCGCTGTGAGCATTGCGCTGCACAACTCGATAAGCGTCTTCCCTGCTCATGCCTGCATCCACCATTCCGAGCAGCACTCGCTGGCTAAACACCACGCCGCCGTACACGTTCATGTTACGGAGCATGTTTCCCGGGTACACCCCCAGACCTGCCACTACGGCTGTCATCTCTCGCAGCATGAAATGCAGCGTCACCGAGCAGTCGGGGAGCATCATCCGCTCGGTTGAGCTGTGGCTGATATCTCGCTCATGCCACAGAGCTACATTTTCCAGGGCAGCGACGACGTAGCTACGCAGCACTCTGGCCAGACCGCTGATGCGTTCACTGCGGATTGGGTTGCGTTTGTGGGGCATGGCCGAGCTGCCTTTCTGGCCCTTGGCAAAGCTCTCTTCCACCTCGAGGACGTCCGTCCGTTGAAGGTTGCGGATTTCAGTGGAGAAGCGGTCCAGGGAGGCTCCGACCAGTGCCAAGGTCTGGACATAATCAGCATGCCGATCGCGAGAGATCACCTGGGTGCTTGCTGTGTCTGGGCTCAGACCTAATCGCTCGCAGGTCAGACGTTCCACCTCTGGATCGGTGTTGGCGTAAGTGCCCATGGCCCCGCTCACTTGGCCCACGGCCACATCCCGCTCCAACCGTTCAAGTCGCTCGGCATTGCGGCGGGTCTCCGCTAGCCAGCCTGCCAACTTAAATCCAAATGTGATCGGTTCACCATGAATGGCGTGAGAGCGACCGATCATCACGGTGTTTTTGTGCTCTGCCGCCAGTTTGGTGATGGCCTCGTCGAGGGCGCCCAGTTCCTTCTTCAGCAGAATGACAGAGGACTTGAGCTGCAGGGCAAGACCGGTGTCTAGTACATCACTGCTGGTCATTCCAACGTGGATATAGCGACCCGCGTCTCCGACGTGCTCGTTGACGTTGGTGAGAAAAGCGATCACGTCGTGACGCACTTCGGCTTCGATCTCAAGGATCCGTGCTGGCTCAAAAGCCGCCTTGCTGCGGATGTCCTCCATGGCCTCATCGGGAACGCGTCCCAGGCTGCAGTTGGCCTCACAGGCAGCCACTTCAACATCAAGCCAGCTCTGATACTTGGCCTGGTCGGTCCAGATCGCGCCCATCTCGGGCAGGGTGTAGCGCTCGATCAAGGGATCGCAGACAGATGGTCAATCCTCGACCATACGGTGACGCAGGTTTGTCACCAGTCGTTCAGGCAGAACGCAGACGACGATGTTCCACTTCCCATTGCACGTGCTGTCCCCACGCCTGTTGTCGAACCGTGCAGAGACCACCTCGGCATTCGATTACCTGGAAGGGAGGCAGATCGCTGGGGTGGTTTTCAATGGTGACGAAGGTGCCGGGATGCAGGAGTTCCACCACGTTTCGAGGGGTTGGGCGGTGACGTGGCTGCTGCTTGGCGGACATGACCGTGTTGTGGCTCGGATCGATCCTCAAGGAGTTGTCTGGGTTCCCGGGAGAACCACGCAGGTTTGTTCGGATTTCATCTCTGCTTTTATGAAGAAATGGCTCGTAAACGCCGTCTGGATCTTCATCTGCTCACTTTGGGCCTGGCCTCATCACGCCAGCAGGCCCAGCGATTGATTCGTGCCGGCAAGGTGCGTGATGTCCATGGACAGCGTCTTGAGAAGCCGGGGCAGGAAATTGCAGAAGAGGCGCTGCTTCAAGTGGAGCAACCGCCGCGATTCGTGTCCAGAGGTGGAGAAAAACTTCTGGGTGCTTTGACTGCCTTTCCAGTTGAGGTGAGTGGACGTGTCTGTCTCGACGCTGGGATCTCAACCGGTGGCTTCACCGATTGCCTGCTTCAGCATGGCGCCAGCCGTGTCTATGGCATTGATGTCGGCTACGGCCAAACCGCCTGGATCCTGCGCACCGATGAGCGGGTTGTGTTGCGTGAACGCACCAACCTGAGGCGTTTGACCGCCGAAGAGTTGTATGGGAAAGACGATCAGCGCCCGACACTGGCTGTGGCGGATGTGTCGTTCATCTCTCTCTCACTGGTTTTGCCATCCCTGCGTGGTCTGATGATCACAGAAGGCACAGAAGCCAAGGACGTCGAGGCCATCGTATTGGTAAAACCTCAGTTTGAGGTTGGACGGCAGAGGGTCGGGAAGGGTGGTGTGGTGCGTCACCCAGCGGCTCATATTGACGCTATTACTGCCGTGATCGCAGCGGCTCAGCCGCTTGGCTGGAAGCCAACAGGGTTGGTAGCTTCTCCACTCACCGGTCCAGCAGGTAACCATGAATATCTGCTGTGGTTGACCTCTCGTTTCAACCAAGAGTTCACCCAAACATTGATCGAACAAGTTGTCTTAGCAACCTTGAGCGAGTGAGGAGAGGAAGGCCTGGTCTTAGAGAGCTGATCCGTCGCGATCACCTGTACGGATCCTCACCACGGTGTCAACAGGTGAGATGAAGATCTTGCCGTCTCCGATCTCTCCGGTCTTCGCGGCCTCTGCAATGGCGTTGACCACGGTGTCAACACGAGCATCGTCGATGACCACCTCGATCTTGAGTTTCTGCAGGAATTCCACTGTGAATTCTGATCCGCGGTATCGCTCAACCTGACCTTTCTGTCGCCCGAAACCCCGGACCTCGCTCACGGTCATCCCGACGATTCCTGCGTTCACCAAGGCCAGCTTGACGTCTTCAAGCTTGAAGGGGCGGATGATCGCTTCAACTTTTTTCATTGCTGGTGTCCGGCTTTGGGAAAGCTAAAAGCTCAGGCGTGTTGTGTAGGGGACAGGGAAGGAAGAGGATTCAAGCTCAGGCCGGCTTCGGAGGCGTCAAGCATCAGTGTTTCCGCGTCCGACCGACTCACGATCACTTGACCTTCGGCGAGGAGCTCCCAGTGCTCGGATTCGAAATGCGTCTGAAGCCAGAGGATTCCATGAACGCTGGCGGGCACCAACCGGAAGGAAGGGCCTTCGGCGAGCAAGCGGAGATCCATGAAAGGGCTTCACACAACAACCCCATTACGACTCGCCGATCTTTTCGGGGATGTACGCATTGATACCGAATCAGGAGTTGACCGGCTTTCTGGCCTGTTGCCGGCGGTGCTGATAGGTGCTGCCGCGGTAATGGAGTTTCACCGTTGAGTCGTTCGCTGCGCAGTGGCTCAGAGGGGCGTCATAGTGCTGTCCTCGATAGGTGTGGTCAACCCTGGCCGGGCTCAGGCGCTCGTGCTGTGCTGGGTCGTAGGGGATGCCGCGATAGGTGCGTTGTGCTGTGGTCATGGGTGTGGCCTCGAAGAGGATGGTGAGTGCTCCGATCGTTGATGGGACCGCTTCGTGGAAAGGAGCGTTGCTTCGCCACGCAGGTAGCTACTTCCGGCTGAAAAGGTCTGTTAAGTGCAGGCCCGAGTCCAACGGTTTGTCCTTCGGTGCATTACTACTGTAAAAAAGTTGTTCATAGTGAACATTTTTTGGTGAATCAAGGGCCGAGGCCGTTGTTTTTCAAGTCTTGTACTGAGCTCACGGCAGTTGTATGGGGTTTTAAGGTCTTCACAAAGCGTTGTCTCGCGTCTCGACCATGAGTGCATCTCCCGCAGAGGTCACCCGCACTCCCCTCTACGGGGAGCGGGCCATTGCCGATGCCGAGCTGATCTGTTTCGACAACCCTCGCCAGAGCCGCGCTTATGAGGTCTCGATTGAGCTACCGGAATTCACCTGCCTCTGTCCTTTTTCCGGTTACCCCGATTTCGCTGTGCTGCGACTTCTTTATCAACCAGGTCCTCGGGTCGTTGAGCTGAAGTCCATCAAGCTCTACGTGAACAGTTTCAGGAATCGCACCATCTCCCATGAGGAGGTTGCCAATTGCATTCTGGATGACCTGGTTGAGGCCTGCAATCCCGTTTGGATGCAGTTGGAGGCTGATTTCTATCCCCGTGGAAACGTGCACACCGTGGTGCGTGTCAGCCATGGAGAGCGCCAACCCTGTTGATCAGCTGGGGAAGTTCTGTGGCAAAGCCCGCAAGGTTTCGGTTGCAAAGCCCTCCGATGTGCAACTTTGCTTGTTGTGTTTCAGCAACAGCCCAGATCTGACGCGTGGCAACCATGCTTAATCCACCCCCCAGCAGGGTGATCGCAAAGCCTGCGTAAACCAGCGGCACCCCGGGGTCACGCTTCAGCAGCAATCCGCTGGCTGGCATGATCTCGACGATTTTCAGCGGCAGACCTTTCACCTCAGCACCGTCTCCACCGGGCCTGAGATTCGTGATCAAACTTCCCTCTGAATCAAAGACCTGTACCGGTCCCTGTTCACTGCCAGTGCTGAGGAACACCGGTTCACTGCCGTCAGGACGTGTGGGAAGCACGAGTCCCCAGATCTGGTCGCCTAGCTCTGGAAAGTTGCTCAGCGGCAGCTGAAGCATGGGGCTGCGGCCGATCTGCACGGTGATCGTCGCCAGCGACCAGTCCGCCTGATAGACAGTGATTCCCTGGTAGCGCAACGGATGATTGACGCTGATTGTGCGTTCCTCCTTCGGGTTTCCCTGAGGGCTGAGTAGCAAGGTGGAACTGAACTGTTCCGGTCGTCCGGCGGGATCCCTCTCAATGATGAAATCCTGCAAAGTAAGGCTGAGCCTGTTCTCGCCGGCCGGACTCAGCAGATCAAGTGAGCGTCCAGGGGCGAGAAATCGCTCCAGTCGCTGGCCGGCCAGTGCTCCCCAGGCTGCTCCAATCAGGAGTAGTACCAGACCTGTATGAACGAGCAAAGGTCCCACGCGACCCACAACCCCCCGTCGGGCGGCGAGTCGACCGTTTTGCTGTCTGACGTTCCAGCCCTGCCCTTTGAGCTCCGAGGCCAGATCATTCAGTGCGGCGCTGCTGTTGTTGCAGGCGACGGTCTCCGCCAAGGCCAGTTTGCTGAGTTGGCGTGGGCGGGAGTAATCGGTCCAGCGCAGTGCCGCTTTCAGCGTCGGCCACTGACGTCGCCAGCTGCACAAGGTCAGTGCCAGCCCGAGCAGGGCCAACAGCGAGAGAAACCAGATGCTTGAGTAAACATGGTTGAGCTGCACCTGCAGCATCAGCTTTCCGTTGATCAATCCCAACCATGGGTCGGCATTGAAGCGTTCCAGGTAGAGATCAGGAGCTTCCTGCTGGGGGATGATCGTGCCAACAGCACTGGCCAGAGCAATCAGCAGCAGCAGCAGAATGGCCAGGCGCAAGCTCGAGAGCAGTGCCAGCAGTCGTTTGAACACACGCATGCTCAGACCAGCCTCGTCAGCAGGGTGAGCGTGCCAATCGTGAGCAGAACCACACCGCTAATGCTGGGGATCCAGCGGCTGATCGAGCGCATCGCCATCAGCTTGGGAAGAGACGCCGCCATGCTTCCGGCAATCAGCAATGGCAGCACCTGGCCAATTCCGAAGCTGCTGAGATAAACCAGCCCTGTAATGGCATTGCCACTGCTAGCAATCCAGGCGAGCAGAACTGCCAAAACAGGTGTGGTGCAGGGAGAAGCCGCAAGGCCAAACGCCAAACCAGCCGCAATTGGAGCAAGCGGTGCAGGCACCTTGCGACTCCATGCATTGGGATCCGGGCCTGTCGGTAGTGGGAGTCGCACAACTCCAAGCAGGTTGAGCCCCATTACTACGGCCAGTAAAGCCACCAGGGTGGGAATCAATCCCGGTACCTGGCCGTAAATGCCCCCCAGCAATCCGCTTAGGCTGCCCAACATCACCAGAGCTCCAACGATGCCTCCGCAGAAGGCAAGGCTTCGTTGCCAAGCGGGTTGATCGCTTTCAAATCCGGCGAGGTAGGCCAGCGTCACCGGCAGCAGCGACAGTGAGCATGGTCCAAGGCTGGTCAGGGCTCCCACGACCAGCACGGCCCCAAGACTGAGCGGACCAGGCTGCTGAAGAGCATGGTTCAGCAGGTCTTCACCACTTCGGGCCAGATCGGACAGTGCCAGGTCGAGGAAGGCGATGGTGAAGCCGGTTTAGAAAAACTCGGAGTTCAGCCTATCGATCAGGATGTGGACGGCGTCGATCAGACGCCAGTCGTTGGGCTTGGCCGCGCCCACCGATCAACCCTGTGGATTCGAGAGAGCAGCGGATCAGAAGTCCCACGATCATCAGACTGGAAAGCAGTGAGTTGCCTCCATAGCTCACCAGCGGCAGTGGCAGTCCGGTCGTCGGCATTGCTCCAGATGCCACGGCCACGTTCATTACCGATTGGCCCACGAGGAGTGCCGCGCAACCAATGGCAACAAGCCTGGCCTGATTGCTTCGGCAGCGGAGGGCAACGCGCAGCCCCAGGTAGCCGATCAACATCAGGAAGAGCAGTAGTAACAAGGACCCCACGAGTCCAAATTCTTCGGCGTAGACCGCGAAGATGAAGTCGGTGCTCTGAATCGGCAAATATTGCAGTTTCTGGGTGGAAAGCCCGAATCCCTGTCCGAAAACACCGCCCGAGCCGATCGCCAGCAGGCTTTGAATGAGTTGATATCCATCACCCTGCGGATCTTTCCAGGGATTCAGAAAGGAAATCACGCGCAGACGCTGGTATTCGTTGATCAGGATGCTGCCGGTGCCCAGCAGTGCTCCTCCGATCGCTGTGCCGAACAGCTGAAACAGCGGCAGTCCTGCTGAAAAGGCCATCAGCCAGATCAGCAGGCCTGTTAACGCAGCGGTGCTCAGGTTGGGCTGCTTGAGAATCAGCAGCACTAGAACTCCGAAGCTGCCCAGCCACAGAAACTTTTGATCCAGACCGGTCCGTTTCCAATGCGCGAAGAGGTTCGCAGCCTGAAGCACCACAAACGGCTTCACGAGTTCGGAAGGCTGAATCTGAATCGGTCCAATCACAAGCCAACGGCTCGCTCCATTCACAGTGGTTCCCATCACCAGGGTCGCTGCGATCAATAGGCAGCCAATCCAGAGTGCGGGCCCCGCCAGTTTCAGCCAGCGCCGCAGATTGATCGATGCGGTGAATGACATCAGGCTCCAGCTGGCTGCCATCCACACCAGTTGCCTTTTGACGTAATAAGCACCCTCACCTTGTTCACGGGCAGCGACCCACCAGCTGGCTGACGCGAGCACCAGCAGGCCTGCCAGGCTCCAGATGGCTGTGAGTGTGAGCAGCAGACGGGCTTCCGCAGGCCACAGAGACCAGTCGAGCGGCAGATAACGCTCCCAGAGAGGCTTGGATTCAGCAGCAGCCTTCTGCCGTTCCCGCAGGATGCCCTGACGTGAGGATCGACTCCTTTTGGAGATCACGGTGGGGCTGCTCAAAACGATCGGAGGTGTTGCATGTATTGAGCCGTTCTTGAGACGGTTTGCCAAGGGAGCCCAACAAAAAAACCCGACCAGAGGCCGGGTTTGAAGACACCTTTGAATCCGAATCAGTTGCCGACGTTGACCTGTTGACTGCCGGTGCAGAGCTCCACCTTGATAATGCGCCCACCTTGTTTCTGGATGCGCTGTTGCTCAGCGAACCAGCTGTCGTAGGGAACCCACTTGGTGAAGAAGGTGTTCTGTAATTCGCGCTGCGTCCGAACCTTCTCAGGGCTGGGGATGCAAGCGGTGACTTTGAACAACCTCATGGGGCTCAGTTGCCGAGACCGGAACAGATGTAGTCGAAGTACACACCCATTTCCTTGCCTGCGTCGGGACCGACCAGGGAGGCTGTAACTTCCTTCATCGCCTGAATGGCCTGCACCGTTGCTCCGATGGGCACTCCTAGGGAGTTGTAGGTCTCTTTGAGGCCATTCAGGACACGCTCATCGAGAATGGAGGTGTCGCCTGCGAGCATGGCGTAGGTGGAATACCGCAGGTAGTAATCCAGGTCACGGATGCAGGCTGCGTAGCGGCGGGTGGTGTACATGTTGCCGCCAGGACGGGTGATGTCCGAGTACAGGAGCGCCTTGGCCACAGCGTCTCGGATGATGGCGGAAGCATTCGCACTGATGGTTGCGGCAGCCTTCACGCGCAACTCACCGCTGGCGAAGTAGCTCTCGAGGTTGCTCATGGATGCCGTGTCCAGGTAGAGACCTTGGACGTCGGACTTGTTGATGACGTTGGTAATCGCGTCTTGCATGGACTCAGGAGTGACGTGAAGGGGCGTTGGTTCCGGTGATCAGGCGAGAGCGCCCACCACGTAGTCGAAGTAGAAGCCGGCTTCTTCGGCATCAGCACCACTAAGGATGCCCATTGCCACGGTCTTCATCTCACGAACGGCTTCTGCCATGGCCTCGAGGGGAGTGCCGAGGGATCGATAGAGCTCACGGGCTCCAATGACGCCGATCTCCTCGATCGGGGTGACGTCACCAGCGACGACGCCGTAGGTCACGAGACGGAGGTAGTAATCCATATCCCGCAGGCATGTTGCGGTCATGGCTTCTCCATAGGCATTACCGCCCGGGGAAATGACATCAGGACGCTTCTGAAAGAGCTGTCCGCCTGCAGTCTTGACGATGCGCTCACGGCTCTCGCTGAGAACCTGAGCGACTCGCAGGCGACGTTGGCCTCCGCTAACGAACGCCTTGATCTGGTCCAGTTCTCCTGGACTCAGATAGCGGGCTTCGGCGTCCGCGTTGATGATCGAGTTGGAGACGATGCTCATGCAGTTCTACCTCGAAGCAAGCAGCCGCCCGTAGGAGGCCGATATCCGGTGAGTGGTGTGGTGATCTCGATTGAGATCGTGAAGCAGCTTAAGGGCCGCTGTGCCTCGGATCACTGAGATCCGAGTCGGAAGGCCTTCAGATGTTGTATCTGTTGATCTTCCGTTGTGGAATTCGTACCCCTCGCGAGGCCAGGAGCACATAAACCTCCTTAATTCTCAGGCAGGGTTCTGGAGAGTATGTGTCCTGGTAACAGATCTTCATTGCCAGTGTGGCCCGCTCTGTTTGAACTTCTTGCTGTTTATTTAAGTTCTTTTTTATAAACAGCCAGCACAAACTAGGAGGGCTCAGTCAATCCCGTATTGGCGTTAATTGATGTTCTTTGACAATAAAACTCTCTTTTGAACGGAATGTTCAGAGAGCTTCATCGGGTCGCGGGGTCAGACCAGCGTTGCCGCCGTACAGGCTTGCTGTTCGAGTGATGGTCGACTGGGGCACCCCACTGCGTGAGCTCAGCGTGCTGAGCCCCGGAACATCCGAAGGTTCAGAGCCAGTTTCGGTGCGGAGTTCCAGCAGATTGAGTACGGCCGTCGGTTGACCAGAAGCTGCTCTGACCTGCAAGAAGCGGCTGGTCTCCGAGGGAGTTGAGGCTCTGCCGAGAAGAGCGATGCTCGCTGCGGTGGCAGCTCGAAGCGGTGCCATCCGTGAGAGTCGATCCTGGAAAGGCTCGCTTAGCGCAACCGATTCGACGAAGCCTTCGAGATCAATCTGCCCATCTCTAAGCAGTGACTCCGCCGTGGTGAGGCGTTCCGTCTCGAGTGGGACGCGGTTGAGCAGTTGTCGGTAGGTCGCATCAAGGATCTCCCGCAGTTCGGATTCGTTAGAGACGCGTGCCAAAGAGGCCTGGGTGGGAAGCCCCTCGCGTCGCTTGTAACCACTGGCATCACCGAGAGGAAGTGCCGCCTGGAGCCCAGCTTGCCCTCGCTTGGACTGGGATGTTCTGGACCACTGGTTGAGTGATGCTGGGGAACCGGAGGTGCGCCGAAGCATGAAAGCGCCCAGCTGTTCCGGGGGCGTGAACCCGCTGATGTCGGCTGTCCACTTTCCGCCGAAGCGGCTGCGTTGACTCTGATCAGCGATATTTCTCTTGGTGACGTCACCGGTCGTGCGCAAGGCTTCGCGACGGATTGCTTCTGGCCGTGGAGTCATCGACACGTTGACGCTGGCCCCAATCGAGGGATCCAAGGCCCTACGTAATCCAGGAGCCCGACGAGTGGTCAGGTCCTTCGGTGTAATGAAGCGTTCATAAGGGACTGTGTCTTCACCAAAGCAGTCTTGGTAGTCCTTGCTGTCGATCAGTGCATCGACCAAACCGTAAAAACCTTGGCGAGCTGCTGTATCGAACAGAGCATCGATCTCCCAGCGACCAAAGGTGGGCCTGCCAAGCAGGCGTCGGTGCATCACTTCGATGGACTTGGCGATGTAGAGGCCTTCCCAGTACCGACGGCGAAAGGCATCAGAGCGAGCCACACTGCGAATGAAGTCGCGGAGGCTGATGTCTCCGTTTTCGAGACGGGCTTCATGTGAGTTGAGGCGTTCTCCTTCGTAGCCGGAATTGCCGAGTATCTGGATGTACACGGCCTTGATCACGGCCTGGGTGGAGGATTCGGTGTTGCGAACGCTGGGCTGACCGCCGCGGCGTGGAACCGCCGCGCCGCCTGTGGAGATCTGCTGGAGTCGAATCACTCGCGGTCCCACCTTGCGCGGACGACTGCCTCGGAACTGGGGGCTGTCCATTTGTCCCGGTTGTGCCATGCCGTTACTCACCAGCAGGCGGCGGGTGTCATAGCTGAATGGTGCGGGCCGCGTCGTCACCGAAGCGGTGTCCGAAGGGAAGATCGCTCCGAACTGATTGCCGACCGGATCATTGCCGCCGCCGTAAACGTGCTGATCAGCAAGAGGTTGCCGGTAGGAGGCATAGAGCGTTACGTATTGAGGTGCTGCCTCGAACGGTGCGCTGAAGCGGAATAAACGACGGTTTGACCCCCAGCCAGCACTCTCTTGTGCCTCTTCACCCAGGTCGCGAAGGTAAGGAACAGTCTCCTCACCGAAAGTCTGCGCATATTCGCTCCCATTCACGATCACATCAATCAGACCGTTCAGGCCTTGCTCGCTGACGATCGAAAAGGCTTTGCGGAATTCCTCGAGTGAGCTGACGCCGCGTCCAAGAAAATGGCGGTATGCGAGTTCCACAACCCGACTGTTCACGAAGGGTCCGTAGAACTGATTCCGGTATTCCTTGCTTCGGCCCAGGGCGCGGATGAATTCCCGCATGGAAATCTTGCCCTGCACCAGTTGGCTGGCTTCTGAACGACAGGGGGTCTGGGAATAGCCCTTGGCGATGTCGCGCTCAAAGACCTGTCTGTAGGCGGCTCGAATGATCTCAGCCTTCTCCGCTCCGGACAGGCCAGGTCGCATTTCGAAACGCTGTGCTGATTCCGATGCCAGGGCGTAAATCGCTGGGAGCTGGAGCCCTTGGCTGACGCGGCTGCCGAGCTTCTGTCTCGTGGAAGGTGTAGCAATCGCGAGCTCCTTTAGGAGCACGTTGAAGCAATCGATGGTCAGCCGGCGAGCCTCTGGGCGTTCGCGGAGCAGCTCCGCACAGGCCCCTCTCATCTCCTGAAGGGCCACGTTGGTGGCGGTCAGAGAACAGTTCTTGAGAAGGATGTCGCGCAGTCCGCGCGTGTTTACGGCAAGGATGCTGGGGTCACCGGCTACCAATGCATAGCCCACGTAGCGAAGAAACCAGCCCAGGTCGCGCACCGATTTGCGCATGAATGCTGGGCCGTACTTGGCCACGCTGATGGCGGTGAAGCCGGTGGGCAGGACGACTCTTACATCGGCGTCTCCGCCGGCGACATCAAACAGCCGCGTGAAGAAGTTGCCTCGCTTGGTGATGCCGCTGTCGCCCGTGAAGGTGCGGACGGATTGTTCGAAAGCGGCTTGGTCAGACGCTAGTGGTGCTTCATCGGCCACCCGAGCCACCTCGCCTGTGCTGAGAGGCGCCTCGAGGAACGAAAGGGGAGTTCCACCAACAAAAATCCTGTTCGCCGCGCGGGCAACGATTGATTCGGCGTTGCTGGCAATGATCTTTGAGGCTTCCAGACGGTCATTGCCGCTGCGGAAGAACGTGATCAGCGTGTCGAGTTCGCCCCCGTCAGGGAAACGGTCCTGTTGTTCCGCCTGACGAACGCTGGAGAGCGGCAGGGTGTCGAACAGCTGGGGGGAAACCCTTGGGCTGCCGCTGCTGGCGGTCACGGTCATGAACGGGAGCAAGCCGGATTCGGCCACGTTACGGCTCGTCCTTAGGGCTCTTGATCTGGCATGAACAAATGTTTGCAGGGCTTGCTCCTTCAGGCCTGTTTTCGATGCCCACCCTGAAATGCTTCAAACCGAATAATGAGATCGGAAATCGACGCGCCGATGAACCCCAAGCCTTCGGATGCCGCAACCCCTGTGGTGAGTGCCTTTTATGACCGGTTCCCCTATCCCGGGGATCCTCTTCAGGACGGACCGCCTCCTGGCTACAACTGGCGCTGGTGCCATGAAAGCGTTCTGGCAGCGGTGCATGGTGCAGTGCCATCGCATGCTGATATCAAGCCTTCTCTGCGAATTCTCGATGCGGGTTGTGGGACAGGTGTTAGCACCGATTACCTCTGCCACCTCAATCCAGGAGCGCAGATCCTGGCAGTCGATATCAGTGCGGGAGCTCTTGAAGTAGCCCGTGAACGACTGAAGAGATCAGGTGCAGGCGATCAGGTGGATGCTTTGCGCCAGGAACAGCGCAGTCTTCTCGATCTGGAGGGCGAGGGACCCTTCGACTACATCAATTCTGTGGGCGTTCTGCATCACTTGCGCGAGCCGCTTGAGGGTCTGAAGGCCTTGAGTTCGCTTTTGTCGGACACAGGATTGATCCATTTGTTCCTCTACGCCGATGGGGGGCGTTGGGAGATTCATCGAACCCAGAGCGCGCTGTTCCGATTGGGTGCTGGCAGCGGTGCTGAAGGTCTGCGTCTTGGCCGTGAACTTTTTCAGGTTCTGCCTGAGGGCAATCGTCTGCGTCAGAACCATGAGCAGCGCTGGTTGATCGATACCGCAGCCGATTCGAATTTCGCAGATATGTATCTCCATCCGCAGGAAACCAGCTACGACCTAAGTCGCTTGTTCAGCTTGATCGATGCAGCCGGACTGCATTTCGCTGGCTTTTCGAATTCCTCGGTGTGGGATCTCAATCGTTTGCTCTCAGGTGAATTGCTGGAGCGTGCAGCAATGCTTCCTGAGCGCGAACAATGGCTGCTCGTTGAAGACCTCGATCCCGAGATCAGTCATTTCGAGTTTTTTGTGGCGAAACAACCCGTTCACTCCAACACCTGGGAGGACGATTCAGCCTTGCTCCAGGCAATTGGTCGACGACAGTCGTGTTTATGGGGATGGCCTTCCTCCAGCCTTCTGGGTCCGGATCTGGAGCCCATCACTCTTTCAGAATCCGAGCTGGCACTATTGGAAGCTATTGAGCACCAGCCAGAAACTCGTTTGGGTGACCTGAACCTTGGGCCTGAGACCGTCTCAGTTGCAAGAGGTCTCCTGTCGCGCCGACTGCTGCTGCTGGAAGCTTGCAGAACCTGATCCTGAGAAAACGCGTGATAGATTCCGCGCGCTTCCTCAGGCAATGTTTGCTGGCTAACGACCCCACCGAATCACCCGCGGCATCCGTTGCGATCGATTCTGGAATGGCCGACTACGTCAGACTTCAACAACGCTTGATGCTGGCCACTCTGGCGGTTTCACTAGTCGCGGTTCTCATCGCACTAGTTGGTTTCGACGCCATAGTTGCCAGCAGCCTGTTGGTGGGTTCTTGCGCTGGTGTTCTCTACCTGCGCCTCCTCGCCCGCAGCGTGGCTCGGCTCGGCGGAGGTTCCCGTCAAGTGGGTCGCTTTCAGTTGGTTGTGCCTGTGCTGCTCGTCGTTGCAGCGGCCAAGCTCCCCCAGCTTGAGATCCTTCCTGCTTTCATCGGCTTCCTTCTCTATAAACCCGCCTTGATTCTTCAGACCGTCATTGACGGCTGAGCTAGCGCATCCCCTTCTGCATTCAATGGCTTTGCTGCCTTTCACACTGCCTTTCGCCGAACTGGAGGTTGGAAACCATCTGTATTGGCAGATCGGCAACCTCAATCTGCATGGCCAGGTTTTTCTGAGTTCCTGGATCCTGATCGGCGCACTCCTTGCTGTCGTTCTCGTTGGTACGCGCAAGTTGGATCGCGACCCCAGAGGCGTGCAGAACCTGCTCGAATTTCTCTGGGATTATCTGCGTGATCTCGCCCGTGACCAGATCGGAGAAAAGTACTATCGAGAGTGGCTGCCTTTCATTGGAACCCTGTTCCTATTCATTTTTGTGAGCAACTGGGGTGGCGCTTTAATCCCTTGGAAAGTTTTTGAACTTCCTGACGGCGAATTGGGTGCTCCCACTGCAGACATCAACACCACGGTTGCGATGGCTCTGCTGGTGTCTCTCGCTTATTTTTATGCCGGCCTAAGCAAAAAAGGTTTGAGGTTTTTTGAGCTCTATGTAGAGCCAACTCCGATCATGCTTCCTTTCAAGATCATCGAGGAGTTTACAAAACCTCTTTCATTGTCGTTCCGACTTTTCGGAAACATTCTGGCAGATGAACTTGCGGTTGGAGTTCTTGTTTATTTAGTTCCTTTAATCGTTCCTCTTCCGGTGATGCTGCTTGGACTTTTTACCAGTGCAATTCAGGCTCTGATCTTTGCAACACTGGCTGCCTTCTACATCGGCGAAGGTTTGCATGAACACCACTAGTTGACAAACGCTCGCCGATTAGGCGATCTGCTAAACACTTCTGCGCGTAGGTCCGACGCTCATGACTCGGGCCCGCTCTCTTTCAACAGAGAGTGTCCCAGCGCAGGGGGAACCAATCCCCACTTCATTTGCTCAGCGCTAAGGCGCATCCCCCCCCCCAACGCTCTCAACATGGATTCCATTACTTCCGCAGCTTCCGTCGTTGCTGCTGGCCTGGCTGTTGGCCTGGCGGCTATCGGCCCTGGTATCGGTCAGGGCAGCGCTTCCCAAGGTGCTGTTGAAGGTATTGCCCGTCAGCCTGAAGCTGAAGGCAAGATCCGCGGCACCCTGCTGCTTTCTCTTGCATTTATGGAGTCGCTGACGATCTACGGCCTGGTTGTGGCTCTGGTGCTTCTGTTCGCCAACCCCTTTGCCGGTTGATCAATCTTCAGGGAGCTCCCTCGTGTGATGGCAGCTCCCTGGTGTGATACCTCTTCTCATCATTAGCTTTTCCTCAGCGCTCCTTTTTCATGACCTGGCTTCTGCTTGCTGAAGCAGCGGTGCCGGAGGGAGGTCTTTTTGACCTCGATGCCACCTTGCCTCTAATGGCTGTTCAGGTGGTTCTCCTGACCTTCCTGCTCAATTCCCTCTTCTTCCGGCCAGTTGGCAAGGTCGTGGAAGATCGTGAGGGTTACATCACCACAAGTCTTGCCGATTCCAAGCAGAAGCTTGAGCAGGTCCAGCGTCTTGAGGCTGAACTGACTGAACAACTGCGGGGTGCTCGCCAGGCCGCTCAGGCCGCGATTCTCGAAGCTGAACAGGAGGTGGACAATCTGTATCGCGAAGCCATCGCGACAACCGAAGCCGATGCCAATCGCACGAGGGAAAAAGCCCGCCGTGAGATTGAGACGCAGCGAGAGCAGGCTCAGTCGCAGCTCATGAGCAAAGTCGATGAGTTCAGCACAAAGATCATTCAACGTCTGCTGGCCGTTTCATGATGTCTCTTGTCACCTTGTTTGCAGCAGAGGGTGGTTTTGCGATCAACCTCAATCCTCTTGATACAAACCTGATCAATCTGGTCATTGTCATTGGGTTGCTCGTCTATTTCCTCAAGGGATTGCTTGGCGGCATTCTTGAGCGTCGTCGTGAATCGATTCTCAAGGAATTGAACGATGCGGAAACCCGACTCAAAACTGCCACCACAGAGCTGAGTAAGGCCCAGGCCGATCTCGGTTCTGCCAAAGAAAAAGCTGAGAAGATTCGTGCCGATGGCAAAGCCAGGGCACATGCCATTCGTGTCGACGGTGAGCAGCGCACCATCGAGGCGATGGCAGCCCTGAAGCAAGATGCTCTTGCTGATCTGAATGCCGAAGGTGCACGTCTGACCGAGCAGCTACGGCGCGAAGCTGCCCTTGCCGCCATCGACAAGGTGATGGCTGATCTGCCCGGACGTCTCGATGCTTCGGCCCAAGCCCGTCTCATCGACGCCTCCATCAACAATCTGGAGGACGCCTGATGCCCCTTCTCAATACCCTGGCCACCCCTTACGCCGAAGCGTTGTTGCAGGTGACCAATGCTCGTAACGAGTCAGAGGATGTGGCAGCCCAGTGCAAGGAGCTCATTGCTCTCTGGGACAGCAGTGAGTCACTGCGAGATGCCATGACCTCTCCAGTTCTTGAGCCAACAGCCAAGAAGAAAGCCCTCGAGCAGCTTCTGAGCGAGCAAATTCAGCCTTCATTGCTGAATCTGCTCAAGGTCCTGGCCGATCGTTACCGCCTTACCGCTTTTGATGCCGTCCTGGGTCGGTATCTCGAGCTCTACCGCGAATCCCGCAAGATTTCGCTAGCGCATGTCCGCTCGGCTCAGGCCCTGACTGACACTCAGAAGGCGTCACTGACCGCCAAGGTTGAGTCCATGGTAGGCAGCGGGTCCGTTGAGATTGATCTCACCATCGATCCGAGCCTGATTGGCGGCTTTGTTATCAATGTGGGCTCTCAGGTCATCGACGCTAGTCTTTCCGGCCAAGTAAGGCGACTCGGTCTCTCGCTTGCTAAGGCAGGCTGATCGTTTTTTTCTTCACCCTTCAGATTTTTCTTTTATTCCCCGTCAAAGGGTTTACTAGCCATGGTTTCCATCCGTCCCGACGAGATCAGCGCGATTCTCAAGCAGCAGATCGAGGACTACGACAAGTCTGTTTCTGTCAGCAACGTTGGTTCTGTCCTGCAGGTGGGTGATGGCATCGCCCGCGTCTACGGCCTTCAAGAGGTGATGGCCGGCGAACTCGTTGAATTTGAAGATGGCACTGAAGGCATTGCTCTCAACCTTGAAGACGACAATGTTGGCGCCGTGCTGATGGGCGAAGGCCTAGGTATTCAGGAAGGCAGCACCGTCCGTGCAACCGGCAAGATCGCGTCGGTTCCCGTAGGTGACGCTCTGCTCGGTCGAGTCGTGAATTCTTTGGGAGTTCCCCTCGACGGCAAGGGTGATCTAGCAACAACTGAGACCCGATTGATTGAGTCTCCCGCTCCGGGGATTATTCAGCGCAAATCGGTGCATGAGCCCATGCAGACCGGAATCACTGCGATCGACGCAATGATTCCCATTGGTCGTGGCCAGCGTGAGTTGATCATTGGTGACCGTCAGACAGGTAAGTCTGCTATCGCCATCGACACGATCCTGAATCAGGCCGATCAGGACGTCGTTTGTGTGTATGTGGCTATTGGTCAGAAAGCGGCAAACGTTGCCCAAGTGACGGAGGTTCTGCGCGAGCGCGGCGCACTGGATTACACCGTGATCGTTGCTGCAAATGCCTCAGACCCCGCCGCTCTGCAGTACCTCGCTCCTTACACGGGTGCTTCCATCGCTGAAGCCTTCATGTACAAGGGCAAGGCCACCCTGGTTATCTACGACGACCTCTCTAAGCAAGCCCAGGCTTACCGCCAGATGTCCCTGCTGCTCCGTCGTCCGCCCGGACGTGAGGCCTACCCTGGCGATGTGTTCTATTGCCACAGCCGTTTGCTCGAGCGGGCTGCCAAGTTGTCTGATGCCATGGGCAAGGGTTCCATGACGGCTTTACCGATTATTGAGACACAGGCAGGTGATGTTTCCGCCTACATCCCTACCAACGTGATTTCGATCACCGACGGTCAGGTCTTCCTTAGTTCCGATCTGTTCAACTCCGGTCTGCGTCCTGCTATCAACGTGGGTATTTCAGTGAGCCGGGTTGGTGGTGCTGCCCAGACCAAGGCCATTAAGAAAATTGCTGGCACCCTCAAACTGGAGCTCGCTCAGTTCGATGAACTGGCTGCGTTCTCACAGTTCGCTTCCGATCTTGATGCGGCAACACAGAAGCAGCTCGGACGCGGGAAGCGTCTGCGTGAGCTTCTCAAGCAGCCTCAGTTCAGTCCGCTGATCCTTGCTGAGCAGGTCGCCATTGTTTACGCAGGGGTCAAGGGGCTTATTGATGATGTCCCCGAAGATCAGGTGGTCCAGTTCTCCAGGGAGCTCCGCGAGTACCTGAAAAGCAACAAGCCTGAGTTCATTAAAAAGGTTCAGGAGGAGAAGGTGCTCAGCCCTGAGGCCGAAACCATGCTCAAGGAGGCCATTGCCGAAGTCACCTCCACCATGTTGGCTTCCGCCAACTGAGGCCCTGAGACATGGCAAATCTGAAAGAGATCCGAGATCGGATCAAATCTGTCAAGAACACCCGCAAGATCACTGAGGCCATGCGCCTCGTGGCAGCGGCCAAGGTTCGACGTGCTCAGGAGCAGGTCTTGCGAAGTCGTCCCTTCGCGGATCGTCTCGCTCGGCTGCTTGAAAACCTCCAGGCACGCATGCGTTTCGAGGATGCCGATGCTCCCCTGCTCGAGCAGCGCAATGTAGAGACCATCACCCTTGTGGCTGTCACCGGTGACCGTGGTCTCTGTGGCGGTTACAACGCCAACATCATCAAACGCACCGAGATGCGTTTTGCTGAGCTTCAGGGCAAGGGATACAAAGTTGATCTGGTTCTGATCGGTCGCAAAGCCATCAGCTATTTCACGAATCGGAGCTACCCGATCCAGGCCACCTTCACTGGTCTTGAGCAGGTTCCGACAGCCGACGAAGCAGGATCCATCGCCAATGAAGTGTTCGCGGAGTTTCTATCCGAGAGCACCGATCGTGTTGAGATCATCTACACCAAGTTCATCAACCTGGTGAGCTGCAACCCTGTCGTTCAGACTTTGCTTCCCCTTGATCCTCAAGGTATCGCTGAGGCTGACGACGAGATCTTCCGTCTTACGACAAAAGACGGAGAGCTGCGGGTTGAATCTGGTGCAGGGCCGGCCAATGCTCAGCCTCAGCTGCCTTCAGACATTGTGTTTGAGCAGAGCCCTGACCAATTGCTCAATGCCCTTCTGCCCCTTTACCTTCAGAATCAGCTGCTGAGATCTCTTCAGGAGGCTGCGGCTTCTGAGCTGGCAAGTCGAATGATGGCGATGAACAATGCCAGCGACAACGCCAAGGCGCTCGCCAAGACGCTCACCCTTGATTACAACAAGGCTCGTCAGGCGGCCATTACTCAGGAAATTCTTGAGGTTGTGGGTGGCGCTGCTGCAATGGCCTAATTTGCTTACCCACTGATTGCAAACCTGTTTGCGTTTGTCAGCCGGCCATAGGGCCGGCTTTTTTTGACCAGTGCGGCTTCAGTGAGGTTGGGGTGGATTTCAACGGCTTCTACGCTGAGAAGATGCCATCGACGGGAGCGTTCCAGGACAGATGAGCGACACCACTCCAGTTGTTTATGCCATCACCATTGAGCTTGATGGCCAGCAACATCATTTTCAGTGCCAGGACAATCAGACCGTTTTGTCTGCTGCGGAAGAGGCCGGAGTGCCATTGCCCAGCTCCTGCTGCGCTGGAGTTTGCACCACCTGCGCTGCACGCATCCAAGAGGGTGAGGTGCACCAGCCTGACGCGATGGGTGTCAAGGAGGATCTACGCAAAAAGGGCTTCGCTCTTCTCTGTGTTTCCTTCCCACGTTCTGACCTCATTGCAGCTGCAGGTCAGGAGGATGCGCTCTATCAGGCTCAGTTCGGTCAGTACCAGAGCTGATTCTTCAAGAGGGTTCTGTTCGTCTCTCAGCAGGGATGTTTTCAAGCCTCGGCGTTCAGCAGTTCCATGAAGCTGTTGTAATCCATGCCGCGCAGCTCTTTGCCGCTGTTGAGTAGTGATCCCAGTACATCGCCGCTGCTGGAATGCATCTTCTCGAGTGCCTTTCCCACATCTGTTTCGAGGAAAGAGTGTGTGTCGGTGTTGCTGGCTTGCTCGAATGCATCGGCAAACTTCAGCACTGAGGCCTGAAACTTGCGTAGTGGATCGATTGCGAGAATTTCAGCGATGGCACCTGATTTGTTTTTGGTCTTTGCCTTTTGGTCATGAAGCTCAGTTTCAGGAGGTTGTCGCTGATCAGTCCCGAGTTGTGCACTATCGGCGATCTTCGCTCCTGGGTTCTCGAGCAGCTTCAAAGGGAGGGTGAGCCATTGCGCTGGGCGATCACCTCTATCCAACGCTCCTCTGAAACATCCCAGGTTGCGCTTGAGGTCGAAGCCGTGCTGATTAACCCATGACGGTCTTCGCTGCGCCGTTGCCCACGCTGATGGTCGTGCCGACGGGCATCGGTTGTGAAATCGGTGGGTTTGCTGGCGATGCTTTGCCGAGTGCCCGCCTATTGGCGGCAGCCAGCGGTTGCCTGATCACCCATCCGAATGTGATCAATGGAGCTTCGTTGTACTGGCGTGATCCACGCATTCACTATGTGGAGGGTTACGGCCTCGATCGTTTTGCCTCAGCTGCCTGGGGACTGCGCCCGAGGCGCAGTCAGCGCATCGGCCTGTTGCTGGATGCCGGCATCGAATCGGACCTGCTACTGCGACATCGTCAGGTTGCGGAGGGCTGTAGGGCCAGTCTTGGCCTTGATATCAACGCGGTGGTCCGCACTGATGAGCCTCTGGGTGTGCATCTGGCTGCCGGCGACAGCGGCACAAGCTGGGGGACTTTGGATCGACCCGATGCGCTTCTGAGAGCGGCAGAGCGCCTCAAGGCGGCAGGTTCCACCGCCATTGCAGTGGTGGCTCGATTCCCCGATGATCTGGACACTGAGACGTTGGCGGCCTATCGCTACGGCACGGGTGTCGATGCCCTCGCCGGCGCTGAAGCGGTGATCAGTCATCTGCTGGTTCGGCATCTGCAGATTCCCTGCGCTCACGCGCCAGCGTTGGAGGCGTTGCCTCTCGACGTTGACCTTGATCCCCGTGCTGCAGGCGAGGAACTCGGCTACACCTTTCTTGCCTGTGTGCTGGTGGGTCTGAGCAGGGCTCCGGACCTGCTGGATCTCTCCTCTGGCTGTTCGATCGCGCCCGAGGATCTCGTCGCCAACCAGCTGGGTGCCGTTGTGGTGCCGGATGGTGCGCTTGGAGGGGAGGCTGTTCTTGCCAGCCTGGAACGGGGCGTTCCTGTGATCGCGGTGAACAATCCAGGCGTGCTGTCGGTCAGTGCAGAAGCTCTGGGTTGTGGGAATCAGATCCTGAAAGCCAGCTCCTACGCAGAAGCCGCGGGCCTGGTAACCGCCATGCGCGAGGGCATCGCCACGGCGTCTCTCGTTCGACCTCTGCCTGCCATGCAGGAGCTGAATTGATGGCATTGGGCTTTGCACATTCTGGAGACCGTCCCTGTCCATGTGGAAGCGGAGATCCACTACTTCAGTGCTGTGGACCGCTTCACCGAGGCAGGCTGAAGGCGGAGACCGCCGAACAATTGATGCGATCCCGCTATTCCGCTTACGCGCTCTCGGAGGTGGATTATCTGATCGCCACCCACCCTGATGCTGCCAGTGCAGTCGCTGAGCGACGGCGAGAATTGCGGGCTAGTTGCCGCCAGACCCGATGGCATGGCCTCAAAGTGCTGGCCTCTGAGGCTGGTCGTTCGGATGATCTTGAGGGAACCGTGCGTTTCGAGGCCGTGTTCAGCGCCGGTGGGCAACGCCACGTATTGAAGGAACACTCGCTGTTCCGCAGGCGTGATGGCGAAGCGTCAGGCCCATGGCTTTACATCGGTCCGCTGGATTGACCTGTCAGCGCAGGCAGGCCATCGGGTGCCGCGGTGGTACTCCAAGAGCTTTCGCGACTCCTGGATGACAGACCGCACCCTTCACGGTGTTCAGCCCTGAAAGCAGCTCCGGACGTTCGGTCACGGCCTCTTCCAGGCCGCGTCCAGCGATCCCGAGGATGTAGGGCAAGGTCACGCTCACCAGGGCTTCGGTGGAGGTGAAGGGCACGGCGCCGGGCATATTCCCAACGGCATAGTGCTGTACGCCATGGATGCACACCGTTGGATCGGTGTGCGTTGTCTCCCGGCTTGTGGCGATGCAGCCCCCCTGGTCAACAGCGACGTCGACGATCGCTGATCCCGGCATCATTTGCTTGACCATCTCCTCATCCACCAATGTCGGTGCGCGCCCACCAGGTGTCAGGACGGCGCCGATCAGCAGATCCGCTGTTGGAACCAATCGCTCCAGCAGTCCGCGACTGCTCACCATGCTGATCAGTCGTCCACGCCGGTCTGCTTCAAGGCTGCGCAACCGCTCGGGGGAGCGATCGAGGAGCAGCACCTCGGCATCCATCGCCGCAGCGAGTCGTGCCGCATTCCATCCCACCGTGCCGGCTCCCAGCACCACAACGCGGGCTGGACGCACGCCGGTGCATCCTCCAATCAAGACGCCACGTCCGCCATTGGGGCGTTCCAGAAGCCTGGCTCCGACCTGCGCTGCAAGTCGTCCTGCGATTTCGCTCATCGGTGCCAGCAGCGGCAGGCTTCCGTTCTCCAATTGCACCGTTTCGTAAGCCACCCCTGTGGTGCCGGCATCCAGAAGGGCTTCTCCCACCTGGCTGTAAGCCGCCAGATGCAGGTAGGTGAATAGCACCATGTCGTCGCGCAGAAGACTGAATTCCTCTGGCTGCGGCTCCTTCACTTTCACCACCAAGTGGGCAGCCCATGCCTCCTCTCGGTTCACAATCCTGGCTCCTGCCGCTGCGAAGGCGTCGTCACTGATTCCTGCGCCGGCCCCGGCTCCGTTCTGGATCCGCACCTCAAGGCCCTGGGTCACCAGTTCGCGGACCGCATCCGGGGTGAGTGCCACACGCTGCTCATCCGCCTTGATCTCAGTAGGGACCCCGATGCTGGCCATCGGAGCCGTCAGAACGGAATGGGCCATGGAGGACGGAGTCGTGTCTTCAATGTGGCTCAGATGGCGGCGATCGGCAGCCGCCAGCCACTGCCGAAGGCCTGGGCACTCACCTTCAGCAACGGCGCTGCCTGTCTGCGCTTGAACTCAGCCCTCCTGAACAGGCTCTCGATCCGTTGCACCTCTTCAGGATCGTGGCCAGCAGCTATCAACTGCTGTCCGCTGAGGCGGTGTTCGATCATGTCGATCAGCAGGCGGTCAAGCCGGTCGTAGTCGGGGAGTGAGTCAGTGTCCATCTGATCTGGACGCAGTTCGGCACTGGGAGGTTTCTCGAGAATTGCGCTGCCGATCAGAGCTCCCTCGGCAGGGAGTGCCAGTTGCTGGCGGCACAGGCTTGCCCTGCTGCTGTCGATCCATTGGCACAACGCAAACACGGTTGATTTGTACAGATCACCGATTACGGCAAGGCCGCCGTTCATATCGCCGTACAGAGTGCAGTAGCCCACTGCGAGCTCAGATTTGTTCCCGGTGGTGAGTAGTAGCTGTCCCTGCTGATTGGCCATGGCCATCAGCAGAGTGCCACGGATGCGCGACTGCAGATTTTCGGCTGTCACTCCTGAGGGAACGCTCTCCAGGGCTGGGGTCAATGTCGCCTGGAAACCGTCCATCAGGGTTTCGATCGGAACGATGGTGTGGGCGATTCCCAGCCGATCAGCAAGGTTGAGGGCATCTGCGAGTGAAGCGTCCGAACTCCATGGAGATGGCATCAGCAGGGTTTGCACCTGATCGGATCCGAGGGCCGCGGCGGCGATCACCGCCACCAGCGCTGAGTCGATGCCCCCACTCAGGCCGAGCAGGACTTTCTGGAAGCCGCATTTGCCGGCATAGTCCTTCACCCCGGTCACCAGAGTGCGGAAAAGCGCTTCCATCTCCTGCTGTTCAGACTGGGTTTGCTGCGTTGTGGCTGATTCAATGCTTGCCGATGGGGCCCTGTCTGCGGCATTCCAGATCTGTATCGCTTCACGGCAGTCCGGAAGCTGCAAAAGCGGCGTCTCGCAGTTGCTGCCCATCACGAAGCTCGCACCGTCGAACACCAGTTCGTCATTGCCTCCCACCTGATTGACGTAAACCACTGGACAGCCAAGGCGCTGCGCCGCACGAGCGGCCAACTGGCGCCGCAGGGCAGCCTTCCGGCGGCCAAAGGGTGAGGCTGAGCAGTTGATCAGTGCATCGATTCGCGCGGGGATCAGATCGGCCACAGGGTCTGGTCCCACCAGGCGACGGCCATGCAGTTCTTGGTCGACCCACAGGTCTTCGCAGATGGTGATCCCCAGTCGCCATCTGCGGTCTCCTCTGCTAAGTGTGATCAGCCCAGCTCCATGGCTCGGCCTGAAGTAACGCGTTTCGTCAAAGACGTCGTAACTAGGCAGAAGTTGCTTGCGGGCCACCACGTGATCGCCGCCGACTTGCACGAGTGTGATGGCGTTGAACAGCTCAGGATGCAAGGCATCGTTTGCTGGATCAGCGACTCCCACCAGAAGAGCGATGTTCGACTGACGGGCGGCCAGACCACTGCGGAGCGTGTCGAGGGCCTCCCGTTGCCGTTGTAGGTGCGTGGGACTGAAGAGAAGATCCCGTGGTGGGTAACCCCAGAGCGATAGCTCGGGCGTGACCAGCAGGTCCGGTTGGCTGCCCGTGGTCTCGATCAGGCTGTCGAGGCCTTGCAGAATGCGGGTGGCATTGCCCAGCAGGTCGCCCACAACAGGATTGATCTGGGCCAGGGCAACGCGCATCGGCACTCAGGGGTTGGCGGCATTGAATCCATAAAGATTGTGCTTCAGCAACAGCGGCCAGAGGCATTCCGGCACTTGCTGTCGTTTTTGCTTTTGTTTCACCTGTGAGCTGGCAGTAGCGGGAATGCCCAGAGGCAGCACCCGCGTAGAGGCTCCCATCTGGCGAAGGGTCTCCAGAGTGCATGGCTCCAGGGGCCATCCCTCACGGGGCACGATGCCAAGATTGCATTGCTGCAACATGCGCTGAGACTCTTTCCATGCTGGGATCTGTTGAGCGAGATCGCTTCCCACGACAAAACAGAGGCGGTGGTCTGGCCAACGTTCGCTGGCCCGCTCCAGTGTGGTGACGGCAAAGGGGCTGCTCAGCTCCTGGGCCAGTTGCAGCCTGCGGCTGGCGATCGATTCAACCAGGGTTTTCAACAGGTCACATCGCTGTTCAAGATCAGCGTCATGGCGTTTCATCGGGTTGTCACTGGCCCAGGTGGCGACCCGGTCAAACCGGGTTAACAGTGCTTCCAGCAGGGCTTGATGGCCCACGGTCGGAGGATCGGCACTGGTGCCGAGCAAGGCAATCTCAGCTCTGGCTGTTGTCGCCATGGTCATGGCAACAGTGACGGCAGAGGCGGGCGCGACTGCGGCTGGGGCCATTCCTGCATCAGCTCGACGATGCCGCGATCCGACTGTGCCAGCCGCCGCATCAGAGTGGCTGGTCCTGGCTCCAGTCGGCGCCCCCGCCCGCGTTCCTCCAGCAGCCAGCGTGCCGTCATCCGACCGGTGCGTCGTGTTGTGTGCACGGCCAGTGCCGCCTGGGCCAGGGCCACTGGTGCGGCAGGGGCCAGTGTTAGGCCAGCACTGAAGGGTGCGGCCAGCAGCAACAGCTGGCGCAACGAGCCCAATGCGACCTGGAGCCCCAGCTGTACTCCTCCCAGCAGGGCGTTCTGTCCACTCAGCTGGCGGATCAATTTGCGGGCCGCCGGTCCTCCAAGAGGTAGGCCATACAAAGAACAAAGCTGACGGACAAGGGCCGCATCACAGGCGAATCCCCCTGCTAAATCCAGAAGCAGCAGTGGATTGGTGGCGACTCCGGTGGCCTTCAGAGCGGCATAGCGCCCGATCAGCCCCTGGGCTTCCCTCCGACGCCGCTGCAACCGCCCAGTCTCCAACTGCTGCTGGATTCCTGTGGCCTGTCTGAGGCTGTTAAGCAGCAGCAAGCTATGGCCATGTTGTTCCAGCAGAAGGCTGAGACCGATCGCCAGTGCTTCCACATCGGCCGGTTGCTCGCGGCTGCGGATGCGGCCATCGCTCAGTTGAACCGCCTGGCGCGGTGCTGCTGATACCGCCAGTGGAGCAGGCAGTCCTGCAGGTAATCGGCTATGGATGCTGCGCACTAGATCCGGTAGTTGATCCTCGGGCCAGCAGTCGCTGCGGTTCAGCACGGTCAGCACCGGTTTGCCCATGGTCTGCAGCGTGTCCAGGGCCTCCAGTTCCACCCGCGTGATGTCTGCGTCCAGCACGAGAAGCACCAGATCGGCATGCAGGGCCACCCTGGCCGCCAGTCGTGCTCGAGCCGGACCGTCCACCTCGTCGATGCCGGGGGTATCAACCAGCTCGATCGTCTGCAGTCCTGGAACCGCTCTTGGCCAGTTCACGGCCTTTTGCTGGCGGGTGCAGCCGTGGGCCACATCCGTGGCCATCAGCTGCTGCCCCACCAGAGCATTCACCAGACTGGACTTGCCGACGCCCACTCGACCGAACACCGAGATCCTGAGCTTGCTTTGCTGCAGGCGTTCAAGCTGGTGATCCAGAAGCTGAAGCGCACCGGCCAGAAGTCCCTGCTCCCGGCGATTCAGTTCCAGTTTTTCTCGCCAGCTCTGCAGTAGATCTCTGCAGCGATCCTCCATGGCACTCATGGCGCTGCCTCGCCTGAGGTACTTCTCCACCAGCCGGCCAGCACGGCCAGCACTGCCTCCGGTCCAATGACTCCGACAAAGCCACCGAATTCATCCACCACGACTCGCACACCGCTGTTGTCGCGGTGGAAGCCGGTCAGTAGGCGATCGGCTCGAATCATTTCGGGAACGAACTCAGCCGGTTCACTCAGATCGGCTGGTGTCAGATGTCCCTTGTTGCGCACCAGGGCGCTTAGCAGACGGTCACGGTTTGCGACGCCAAGCACTTTGTCCACCGCATCGCCAAGCACCACCCACCACTGCGCTTCGTTCTCGAGCAGTTCGACTCGCAACTTCTCGATGTTGCAGGCACCATCAAGTGTTGGGGCTGCCACTCGCGGTGTCATCAGATCACGAGCGGTGAGGTCATTGAGCTGAAACACCTTGGAGATCATGGCGGCTTCATCAGCCTCGATCTGTCCTTTCTGAGATCCGAGTTTCGCCAGTAGCCGGATTTCTTCCTCATCCGTGCTGATCTCGCTCTCTTCGGTGATCGCAGGAAGGAGTCGCTCCAGCAGCAGCACCAGCGGTCGCATGAACACGCCAAGCCAATGCAGCACCGGAGCGCTCGCTAGGGAAACCGGCAAGGCCAGGCGGCTTCCGATCGCTTTGGGCAAGATCTCCCCGAGCAGGATCACCAGAACCGTGAGGCTGACCGAGAACAGAGCCAGAGCTCCATTTCCCGCGTCCATCTTTTCTGTGAATACCCAGGAGGCGTAGCCGCCGAGCATCAGGCTTCCGAAGATGTTGAAGCCGTTATTGGTGATCGCCAGCACCGACAGGGTTCGACCCAGGCGCAGCCGCAGCTGCGCCAGCCTGCGGGCTCCTGCCACAGGTTTCGGCCGGGCTGCAAGTTCATGCACGCGCACCGGATTCACTGTCAGCAGAGCTGCTTCCACTCCGGAGCAGAGGGCGGATCCGGTCAGCACCACCACCACCAACAAGAGAAGGATCAGCAGGTCGGAGGTCATGCGCGGGCGCTTTGACTGCCATCCTGACGTTTCTCCGGTGCCCTGTCTCTGCCGTGGCTGATCTTGCCCCTGTTTTTGATGCTCAGCTGTTCGCGGATCGCCGCGAGCGGTTCATGGCTGAACTGGGAGAGGCCGCCGCAGTGATCCCAGCGTCGACCCTGGTCACCCACCATGCGGATACGGAGTGGCCCTTCCGCCAGAACAGTGATTTTTGGTACCTGACCGGGTTTGATGAGCCCGATGCCGTGGCCCTGTTCCTGCCACATCGCCCCGAGGGTGAGAGGTTTGTGCTCTTCGTGAATCCCCGTGAGCCAGCGGCTGAGGTCTGGACCGGTCGACGTTGGGGTTGTGAGGGTGCGGTGGAGCGCTTCGGGGCTGATCTCTCGCATCCACGCTTGGAGCTCGATGCCCTGCTGCCGCAGTACCTGGACGGTGCGGAGGGCATCGCTTTCCGTGTCGGCATTCATCCATCGATCGAACCATTGGTGTTGCGTTCATGGGGTGCGCAACTGGATCGGGCCTCTCGCACTGGCAGGGCTGCACTGGCGCTGCTTGCGCCCTGCCCGCTGCTGCATCGGATGCGCTTGCGCAAGCAACCCGCTGAACTGGAGCGTCTGCGTGAAGCCGGCCGGATCTCTGCTTCGGCCCATGAGCTGGCCAGAGCTGCCGTGCGCCCTGGGATGAACGAGCGTCAGATTCAGGCTCTGATCGAACAGCATTTCCTCGAGTTGGGAGCCCGTGGGGCCGCTTACGGCTCGATCGTTGCCGGAGGAGACAATGCCTGTGTGCTGCATTACATCGACAACAGCGCAGTTCTTCAAGACGGCGATCTGCTGCTGATCGATGCGGGTTGCTCACTTCGCGATTACTACAACGGGGACATCACGCGCACGTTCCCGGTGAGCGGTAGCTTTAGTGGGGAGCAGCGGGAGCTTTATTCCCTGGTGTTGGCGGCCCAGGAAGCGGCGATTCGCCGGGTTAAGCCAGGACATACCGCCGAGGACGTTCATGACGCGGCTGTGCATGTTCTGGTGGAGGGTCTTGTGGATCTGGGCCTTCTGCAGGGAGAGGTGGATGGTCTGATTGAGCAGGGCTGCTATCGCCATTTGTACATGCACCGCACCGGGCACTGGCTGGGGTTGGATGTGCATGACGTAGGTGCTTATCGGCTTGGGGAGCATCACGTGGAGCTGGAACCCGGCATGGTGCTGACGGTGGAACCTGGTCTTTACGTCAGTGATCGTCTTGCGGTTCCAGAGGGACAGCCGGCGATTGACGAGCGCTGGAAGGGCATCGGTATTCGCATCGAGGACGATGTTGCAGTCAGGGACCTTGCCGAAGTCCCCTGCGGTCATGAAGTGCTCACTGCTGCAGCTCTCAAAGCTGTGGAAGACATGGAGCGCTAAGCGATTAAGTCGCGTCAGCGAACGGATCTTGCGTGTCCCTGACGTTCAGATCCGTTGCAGTCCATCGACCATTGAAGGGCTGCTTCAGTGCTGGAGAGGACCAGATCCGCTCCGGCGGCCATGAGTTGCTGCTCATAGACGCTTCTCTCCTCGCTGCCGGGCAGAAGATGCGGTGGGGACACTGCGAGACTGATCCAATGCCGATCGGGGCGTTGGATTCTGGCGTTGAGAATGGTCTGAACATCGGCAACCGTGTCACCCAGATAGGCGACAACACCCCCGCTGGTACAGGGCAAAAGACTGTCACTGAGCTGCACAAGACCAGCGGGGTCAGGCTTGTCAGGGGCATCGCCCATGGCGATTAGAGGAGGATTGACCAGTCCAAGTCGCTTCTGCAGCACGAAACGTGCGGATGGAGGTTCCGCACCACTAACAAATCCCCAACACCAACCGTTTTGATCCAGCGCGTCAAAGAAGTCCCGCTGCACCAGCAAGGGTTCATCACTGATGTACCCCATCCAGGCACCTGGATCGCCATCGGGATCGCCACCGAAGTAGAAATCGCTGAAAACATCGATTAGGTCCCGCCTGACCGGCAAGGATGCGCCATGCCGGCGCAGCAGTTCGAGGCTTGCGTCCCAGTCGTTGTTCCAGCGTCCTTCGCCCTTGAGGGCGTCGATGCATGATGGTGCTGGCAGCCAGCCGCTGTAGTGCTCCACCGTGGCCTGGAGGGCTCTGCGATAACTGCCGGAAACGTCGCGGATCACTCCGTCGATATCGAACAGCAGAAGCTGGCTGGTGGATGCGTGCCGGTCCAGGGGGGATGGGTTTTGGCGGCTGGTAGGTTAGTTCTTTGTCATTGATTCTTGAGCGCTGACACCATGACGGTTTCCGAAGGTGCTGCCGTCGACCAAGAGGTCGCTACCGAGGCAGCAGCAGCTGATCAGGCTCCACAGAGCATTGAGGCCGATCAGCAGCAGGAGCCGAAGGAAGGTCGTCCGGTGATGCGTGGCGGCAGTGCCGCACTGGCATCAGCCACAATCGATGCCGATGGTGTGCCATCTGGTTATACCCCTAAGGCCGATGAGGGGCGCTTCCTGTTGAAGATTCTCTGGTTGCCCGACAACGTGGCGCTTGCCGTTGATCAAATTGTTGGTGGTGGACCCAGTCCTTTGACGGCCTATTTCTTCTGGCCTCGTGAAGATGCCTGGGAGACTCTAAAAAGTGAGCTTGAAGGCAAGTCCTGGATTACCGATAATGAACGCGTTGAGGTGTTGAACAAAGCCACTGAAGTGATCAATTACTGGCAGGAAGAAGGCAAGGGCAAGAGTTTGGATGATGCCAAGCTCAAGTTCCCTGATGTGACTTTCTGCGGCACCGCTTGATAAGCATTAATTCAGTATTTTGTTGGTTAAAAGCAGGCAATTTATTGCCTGCTTTTTAATGCCGAGAAAGCAGCGTACTAGCAAACTCCCGCGGCCTTTGCCCGAATGATTAGATCGTGCAGGATGTTCATCTAGCGCAGCTGTGGATTGATGGTGTAGATCTTCTGCGTCTCTTTTGAAAAAGTTTTGAGCAGTGTTCTGGTCAAAGGCTGGTCTGCCTTGAGTAGGCCTCTTAATGCTGCTTTCCATCAGAATTATCGCTTGATTCTTTCGGGGGTGATACTGATCGCAAATCCCAGCAGATTTGATCATATGGGCTGCGCAATAGTCTGTTACAGTCTCGCGAAATATTATTAATGGATTGATTTCTTTCGCCTCCTTTTTTGCACTTGGTCTGTCCTCTGCGACTTTCGCGGCAATATCAGGCATGGAAATCTTGAATGACATTGGTCAATTCAGGCTTCAGGAATCTGCCACGTCAGGCCTTGGCGGAGAGCCTGGAAAAAATGTTTTTCTAGCTTCTCAGTCACTGTTAAGTAAGAGATCCATGACTGTTTTGTTTGAGCAGTATTGTTTGCAGGAGTCTCCCATTGTTTCTGTCAATTCTGTATCACTTCCCAAGGCGCCCTGGCCTGCCGAGAGCTTTGTAGTCAAATCCGACCCTATCGCTGAGGTTTGTTCGTTCGGATCCTTCGCTGAGTATTTGAATGAGTTGTCGCGGAAGGCCTATTCTTTGCCTGCTGCAGGTGTTTTCACCTCGGGCTTTGGGCCACGCTGGTCAAGGCACCATTCAGGCATTGATATAGCCAATCACGTTGGAACATCGATTCATGCTTCGCGGTCTGGACGTGTGATTTTCGCAGACTCTTTAGGCGCTTATGGGCTGATGGTCGAAATTTTGCACACTGATGGTTACAAGACCCGCTATGCGCATTGCAATGAGATTCTGGTTCAGGTCGGTGAGAGTGTCAGTCGCGGTGATCTGATTGCCAGGATGGGCAATACAGGTCGCAGTACTGGACCTCATCTTCATTTTGAGATCAGATCACCAAAAAATATCGCAATTGATCCCACTTCATTCTTGAAGGGAATCACAGTCGAAGAGGAGGTGTGAACCTTGGGATTAATTACTGGTTGTTAGCAGCTTTGAGCTGCATCGACTCTTTCGTCGATTGAAGTGACAGATCCTCTGGAAGGTTAGGCCAAGATCAAAAGATAGATGTAGTAATAATGTCTGGCCCTGAATGTGAAACTGCTGTGGCAGTGCATGGATATTCAATCAGCTTTGATTGATCGCTGCCTGTGCGCGGGCTCTTGCGCGATTTAGGTTTTGTTGAGCTTTAACTTTCTCAGGAGAGGTCGGCTGGCCTTCCAATTTATTGACGGCGCTGCGTGCTGCCTGCAATTCGTTTTCAGCGGAATTGCCATCAATCGAGCTTCCCAGCTCAGCGGAGTTCACCAACACGGTGACATCATCGGCTTCCACTTCCGCAAATCCACCCATCAGGGCGATGGATTTCCAGCCTCCATCAGCGCGAACACGCAGGACTCCAACATCAAGCGCCGCCAGCAAAGAGACGTGGCCGGGGAGAATGCCCAGCTGCCCAGTAGTGCTGGGGAGGATCACCTCATCAGCAGAGCCATCGAAGACGCTCTGGTCTGGTGCCAGCACACGGAGAGTGAGGGACATGGATATGAAGTGTTTGGGTTAAAAGCGTGGTGGCGAAGTGAAAAAAACAGAGGGCATGGATTGAGCCCTCTGTTGGCATCACTTGGCTTCTTCGGCCATTTTTGCAGCCTTGGCCTTGACTTCATCGATGTTGCCAACGAGGTAGAAAGCCTGTTCGGGGAGATGATCCAGCTCGCCAGCAAGAATCTGGTTGAAACCACTGATGGTTTCTTCGAGCTTCACATATTTGCCGGACATGCCGGTGAAGATCTCAGCCACAAAGAAGGGCTGGGAGAGGAACTTCTCGATCTTGCGTGCACGGTCAACGGTGCGCCGATCGTCTTCGGAGAGTTCGTCGAGACCGAGAATCGCAATGATGTCTTGCAGTTCTTTGTAGCGCTGAAGAGTGGACTGAACGCTGCGAGCTGTGCGGTAATGCTCGTCACCCACAACAGCGGGCTGGAGCATGGTGCTGGTGGAGTCCAGAGGATCCACAGCTGGATAAATGCCTTTTGAGGCCAGGCCACGATTCAACACCGTAGTGGCGTCGAGGTGAGCAAAGGTGGTTGCAGGAGCAGGGTCAGTCAGGTCGTCAGCGGGGACGTAGACAGCCTGGATCGAGGTGATGGAGCCCTCCAGAGTGGAGGTGATCCGCTCTTGAAGTTCGCCAACGTCGGTACCGAGGGTGGGCTGATAACCCACAGCGGAAGGCATGCGTCCAAGCAAGGCGGACACCTCGGAGCCAGCCTGCACGAAACGGAAGATGTTGTCGATGAACAGCAGCACGTCCTGCTTGTTCACGTCACGGAAGTGCTCAGCCATCGTCAAAGCCGAAAGACCCACGCGCATGCGGGCGCCGGGGGGCTCATTCATCTGGCCGTAGCAAAGAGCCACCTTCGACTTGGAGAGGTCATCGGCGTTGATCACGCCTGAATCCTTGAATTCCTCGTAAAGGTCGTTGCCCTCACGAGTGCGCTCACCCACACCGCCGAACACGGAAACACCACCGTGTTCCTTGGCGATGTTGTTGATCAGTTCCTGGATCAGCACGGTCTTGCCAACACCGGCACCACCGAACAGTCCAACTTTTCCGCCTTGGCGATAGGGAGCCAGGAGGTCAATCACCTTGATGCCGGTCTCAAAGACTTTCGGCTTTGTTTCCAGTTCAGTCAGCTTGGGTGCTGAACGGTGGATCGGCGCTGTCGCATCGGACTTAACAGGTCCCTGTTCGTCGACAGGCTCTCCGAGAACGTTGAAGATGCGTCCAAGGGTTCCTTCGCCAACAGGCACTGAAATCGGAGCACCGGTATCGAGGGCCCCCATGCCACGAACGAGGCCGTCGGTGGCACTCATTGCAACGGCGCGAACACGGTGGTCACCCAGCAACTGTTGAACTTCAGCGGTGAGAGCGACCGCCTGTCCGGCGGTGTTGGTGCCTTCGATGCGGAGTGCGTTGAGAATTTTGGGCAGCTTGCCGGCGGGGAATTCCACGTCCAGAACCGGGCCAATCACCTGGCGGACAACGCCCTTGGTACCGGCGGAGGCGGGAGCAGCAGCGGCCATAAGTAAGGGGGTGTGAGAGGGAAGCGTCTAGGGCAATCCCTTCCTGAGCGGGGCAACGATACCACCGTCACGAGGAAGGGGGGAGTGGTTCGGTCACCCGCACGCTTGTCCCGTGGCCGAAGTGCAGAACCCGGACATAGGTTGGCACTCGACGACCTTGAGTGCCAGCTCGAGTCGCATCGGCGCTTCGGCGCACTGTCCCTGCTCCTGCAAGAACCCATGGCAGCTGTTTCTCTCAGCGTCTCCACTGTTAAGCCCCTTGGCGATCGCGTTTTCGTCAAAGTCTCAGAATCCGAGGAGAAAACCTCCGGCGGCATCCTGCTCCCCGACACCGCTAAGGAAAAGCCTCAGGTAGGCGAAGTTGTTCAGGTTGGACCCGGTAAGCGTAATGACGACGGATCGCGCCAGTCTCCTGAAGTAGGAGTCGGCGACAAGGTCCTCTACAGCAAGTACGCAGGCACCGACATCAAGCTTGGAAGCGATGAGTTTGTGCTCCTCTCCGAGAAGGACATTCTCGCCATCGTCAACTGACCGGCCCCTGACTGCCTTGGACCTGAGACAGGTCGGTAGTCATTCCACTAACCCTTTCATCAATTTCCGCCCCCATGGCCAAGCGCATCATTTACAACGAGAACGCTCGCCGCGCTCTTGAAAAGGGCATTGACATTCTTGCCGAATCCGTTGCTGTGACACTCGGCCCCAAGGGTCGCAACGTTGTTCTCGAAAAGAAGTTCGGTGCTCCTCAGATCATTAACGACGGCGTCACGATCGCCAAAGAGATCGAACTCGAGGACCACATCGAGAACACCGGTGTTGCTCTGATTCGTCAGGCTGCCTCAAAGACCAATGACGCCGCCGGTGACGGCACCACTACAGCGACCGTTTTGGCTCATGCCATGGTCAAGGCTGGTTTGCGCAACGTGGCCGCCGGTGCCAACGCCATCACCCTGAAAAAGGGCATCGATAAAGCTTCTGATTTCTTGGTCGACAAGATCAAAGAAAACGCTAAGCCGATCGCTGATAGCAATGCCATTGCGCAGGTGGGCACTATCTCCGCCGGTAATGACGAAGAAGTGGGTCGGATGATCGCCGATGCCATGGACAAGGTTGGTAAGGAGGGTGTGATTTCCCTGGAAGAGGGCAAGTCGATGACCACCGAACTGGAGGTCACCGAGGGAATGCGCTTCGACAAGGGCTACATCTCCCCTTATTTCGCCACTGACACCGAGCGAATGGAAGCCGTCCTTGACGAGCCCTACATTCTGCTCACCGACAAAAAGATCGGCCTCGTGCAGGATCTCGTGCCCGTGCTCGAGCAGATTGCCCGCACTGGCAAGCCCTTGCTGATCATCGCCGAGGATATTGAAAAGGAAGCTCTTGCCACCCTGGTGGTAAACCGCCTGCGTGGGGTACTCAATGTTGCTGCCGTTAAGGCTCCCGGCTTTGGAGACCGTCGCAAAGCCATGCTGGAAGACATGGCTGTGCTGACCAATGGTCAGCTGATCACGGAAGATGCCGGTCTGAAGCTTGAGAACGCCAAGATCGAGATGTTGGGCACTGCCCGTCGTGTGACCATCAACAAGGACACCACCACCATCGTGGCTGAAGGCAACGATGTGGCTGTGAAAGCTCGTTGTGAGCAGATTCGTAAGCAGATGGACGAAACCGAGTCCACCTACGACAAGGAGAAGCTTCAGGAGCGACTGGCCAAGCTCGCCGGTGGCGTTGCAGTAGTGAAGGTGGGTGCTGCTACCGAAACCGAGATGAAGGACAAGAAGCTTCGTCTTGAGGATGCCATCAACGCGACCAAGGCAGCAGTGGAAGAAGGCATCGTTCCTGGAGGCGGCACCACCCTTGCCCATCTGGCTCCCACGCTCGAGCAGTGGGCCACTTCCAGCCTGGAGGGTGAGGAGCTGATCGGTGCCAATATCGTGGCTGCTGCTCTGACTGCGCCACTGATGCGCATCGCTGAGAATGCAGGCGTGAATGGCGCTGTTGTGGCTGAAAATGTGAAGGCAAAGGCCTTTAACGACGGCTACAACGCTGCTAACGGTGACTACGTCGACATGCTGGCTGCCGGCATTGTCGACCCTGCCAAGGTGACCCGTTCTGGTTTGCAGAACGCTGCGTCAATCGCCGGCATGGTGCTGACCACGGAATGCATCGTTGCCGACATGCCTGAGAAAAAAGAAGCCGCACCGGCTGGCGGCGGCATGGGCGGTGGCGATTTCGACTACTGAGTCGGAGTTCCTCCATCAGAGCCGCTTCGGCGGTCGATCAAGCCCCGCTTTTGCGGGGTTTTTTTTGTGCCCAGCTCAGGATTGAATGGTGTTTCTCCGAAATTCTTGAGATGTTTTTTCGTCGTTGGTTGCGCGAGTTTCAGGAGTTTTTCTTCCAGAAGGGCAATGCTTTGAACCTTGCCATTGCGGTGGTGGTCGGCACGCAGTTTCAGCAGATCGTTGACGCCGTTAGCAAAGATCTGCTGATGCCTCTGCTAAATCCTCTCGTGCGTGACGGTAGCTGGCATAACCTGGCGATTCCCTATTTCGACGGTGAGCTGGCTATCGGGCGAATTCTCGATGTCGTACTTAACTCCATCCTCGTGGGCTGGACCCTATTTCTGATCATCAAGGTGATCAATCGATCAGAGAGATTGGCCTCCTCTGGTGTGGAGAAACTGCGTGGTCAGGCGTCTTCTGAAAGTGATGCCTCACGTTGAGGGTGATGCTGGCGCTCTTCGATGGGCGACAACAGCCTGATTCTTGCCTCGGCGGCACGTCTGATGATCCAGGACTGGCATTCTTCTATGGGGGAATCGTTCAGGCTCGCAATGTGCTCACACGATGGCGCTGAGCTTCCTTTCACCACCATTCACATCTCTGCTGCGACAGGGCCGGTTGCCGGGTCGATCGTTGAGACATGGCGTGATGGACAGCCCACTGCTGTTGGGATGGCGATGGGGGCGATCCCGGTTTGGTTTGCTGCCTCTCGGTGTAGCTCAAGATTTCAGCGCGGTTCGATGATTCGCTCGACACCTTTGCGGTCCATGGTGTTTGCGGCACGGTCGGCGCGTTTTTGACCGGTGTCTTCGCCAGTGCTGAGCTGATCCCCAGTCACCCAGCAGGTCAGGTTCTCGCTGACAAAGACAGGCACTCTTGATCGGCGGCCAGTTGCAGGCCGTGCTGGTGGCTCATAGGTTGCCGGCGTCAGGGACGCTGCTCATCGCTGGATTGTTGCGAGGCTTCGGCCTTTGATTCCGCGTGTCGGCAGCGGCTGAAAACCTCGGAGTCGATGCGCGTGAACACGGTGAGAAGGCTTATCCGAAAAAGATTGTTTGACCCCAGTTCCATGAGGTCCCGAGTCGGTTGGACCTTTTGTTGTCGGCTGTGCTGATTCAGCTCAGCCAGCCGGCACTCAGGATCACAGCCAGCGTTAGAAAGATGGCCAGGGTGGTCCAGGTGATTCGGTTAAGGGTCGCTTCCGCACTGCTGGCACTAGTAAATGAAGTGCTTCCACTAGCGGCGAGCCCACCCATGCCGTCGCCCTTGGGGCTATGCAGAAGGACAAACAGGATCAGCAAGAGGCCGCTGCCGATCCAGATCCAGGAAAGAACGGTGGTGATCATGGGCAAATCCTATGCGTGAGCCGTTCAGACCGGTTGAGGCAGGCGCGCGGTGGAGGGCACGGGTGTCTCGATCGGTTCGATCAGGGTGCTTCCTGTCATGGTCTTGGGTTTCTCGAGATCGAGTAGCTGCAGAAGAGTGGGTGCAATGTCAGCAAGCCCGCCGTTATCGCGCAGGCGAATTGCGTTACCCATGCCACGGATCTTCCTGCGCTCCCCTTCCACGAGAATTAATGGCACCGGATTGGTGGTGTGGGCCGTCCAAGCCTGGCCATCATCGCCCAGCATCCGTTCGGCGTTGCCGTGATCTGCCGTGATGATCATCGTGCCACCCATGCGACCCACGGCATCGAGCAGGCGTCCAACGCACTGGTCGACTTTCTCGATTGCCTCGGTGGCGGCCTCCATCACGCCGGTATGTCCCACCATGTCTGGATTGGCGTAGTTGATCACCACCAGGGAATAAACCCCCTTCTCGATGGCTTCGATGCAGCTCACGGTGAGGGTTTCGGCGTTCATGGCCGGAGCCTGGTCATAGGTTGCGACACGGGGAGAGGGCACCAGATGACGGTCTTCTCCTTCCAGCGGCTGCTCCACACCGCCGTTCATGAAATAGGTCACATGGGGATATTTCTCCGTCTCTGCCGTTCTGTACTGGCGTAGTCCACGCGATGCCACAACTTGACCCAGCAAGTCATCAAGGGACTCGGGTGGAAAAGCCACTTCCACGGGGAGACCTGCTTCGTACTGCGTGAACGTAACGACGTCCAACTCAGGCCTTAGGGGCCTTTCGAAATCGGTAAAGTCCTCTTTTGCCAGGCACTGAATGATCTGGCGCGCCCTGTCAGGTCTGAAATTGAACATCAGCAGGGCATCGCCATCGTTCAGATGGGTTGCACGCAGACGTATTGGTTCCACGAATTCATCGGTGGTGCCGCTGTCGTAGCTGGCCTGCAATGCTTCAGACGCCGACAGCTCGCTCACAGGAACGTCAGGTGAAGTCAGCAGTTCATGGGCGCGTGAGGTGCGCTCCCAGCGGCGGTCGCGGTCCATGGCCCAGTAACGACCGCAGATGCTGGCGATCTCACCCACTCCACAAGACTGAATGGTGTCCTCAACCTGCTTCAAGTAAATCGGAGCACTCTGCGTGGGGGTGTCGCGTCCATCGGTGATCGCATGGATCGAAACGTGTTTCAGGCCTTCGTCGGCTGCCCAGTGCAGCAGTCCGCACAGGTGATCAACGTGGCTGTGTACGCCACCGTCTGAGCAGAGGCCCAGCAGGTGAAGCGTGCCGTTGCTTGCACGCAGACGTTCGGCCAGTTCACGGAGTTTTGGAACGGCTCTCAACTGGTTGTCACGCACCGTGTCGCCGATCCGTACCAGTTCCTGGCGAATGATTCTGCCCGCGCCGATGGTGAGATGCCCGACCTCGGAATTGCCCATTTGCCCATCAGGCAATCCCACGTGGGAGCCGCTCGCCTGGATCAATGTCTGGGGATAGGCGTGACGCAGCGCATCCATGACGGGAGTGCTGGCGGCTTGGATGGCGTTGTGGTCGGTGTCGCTGCGCTCGCCCCATCCATCCAGGATCGCCAGAACAACTGGAGCAATGGATCGCTCCCTGCTTGGTCGTCCTGTATGGCGATCGGCAACGTTCACTCAGCTCTATCCGTTCTTAAGGCCTTCTCTAGATTCACAAGTTACCCCCGGATCCCGCCCGTGGTGAACTCTTGCGCGGTCGATGGTCAGCTTTTGCGGATCTTGAAGGTGATATCCGACATACAGTTATCTATCCCACTGCATCGGTCATGGTGACGTCTGGGAATAGTGAGCGGATCGAGATCCTTTCTGCCGAGGATGTCGGCCGAACGCTGTCTCGCCTGGCCTCTCAGGTTCTTGAATGTGTGGGAGAGGTCGAGCAGTTGCTGCTGCTGGGAATTCCCACCCGGGGCGTTCAGTTGTCAGCTGTACTGGCGCGCTTCCTCAAGGAGCAGAGCGGCCAGACGATCGCCCAGGGCACACTGGATCCGACCTTCCATCGTGATGATCTGGAGCGAGTGGCGATGAGGCCTGTGCAGGCGACCGAGCTGCCTGTAAGTGTCGAAGGACGTGATGTGCTGCTGGTCGATGACGTGATTTTTACCGGCCGCACGGTCCGTGCCGCTTTGGAAGCGATCCAGGCCTGGGGCCGGCCACGCCGCGTCATGCTGTTAGTGATGGTGGACCGCGGTCATCGGGAACTGCCGATTCAGCCTGATTTCTGCGGTCGATCCGTTCCCACTCGACGCACCGAAACCATCGAGCTCAGACTGATGGATGTGGATGGGGAAGAAGGGGTTTTTCTCAGAAGTCTTTAGGCGGAGAATTGAATCTCCTCCCCGCGGAAATGAGCCTTGTAGCGACCGAAGGCCACGAGCACTGGCAGGGTGGGGCTGATCGGGCGTCCCTTCCATTCAGTCAGAACACTGATCACATCCCCCTCGCTGCCCTTCATGTCGAAGGCTTCACCACGGTGTAAGGGATGGTTGTAAACCATTACCGATGAGGTCACAACGACCTTGTCGCCAGGCTGCATGAGCAGACGATCTCATTGAGAGTTATTTTGTCACGCGCTTCATGGTCTCTTCGCCTTGCAGAGGCTCTCCGGTCCTTCCTCGACGAGTACTCCGCCCAGATCAGCGCACCCGGCGACGAAGGCACTCCATGGATCCATACCGCTGGACAGCCGCTCCTCCACAGCTGTATTGAGACGTTCTGGATCAACCGTATGAGCAGGTAAAGCCCCATGGCTGTGATGCTCCTGCCGATCACGCAAATTCTGTATGGCTTCCTCCACCTGCTTGCGGAGAGGCAGGGCATGGGTCTGCCACCAGGGGTGGTCCAGTTGATTGAGCACGCTCAGTGCTTCCCACCACTGCTGTCGTTGAACTTTGTCCTTGAGCCGTTCGTGATCGATCTTGTTGCGGTTCCAGGTCTCTCGCAGACTGTCACTGAGCTGTGTTCCCGGTCTCTGTCCCTTTTGTTCCAAGGGTTTGAGGGTGATGAGGGCTTGTTCGAGATCTCCCGCTCGGAACTGATCCAGTGCCCGCTCGCGCAGTGTCTGGCGCCACTGGAGCAATCTGGTTCGATCACTGCGTCGTTGCTCTTCGCTGCCGACACTCGAATTGACAAGCTGTGACTGCAGGTTGAGTGCATGGGTGCTGTCGCCACGCTCCCAGGCCAGTTCTGCCTGGCGACGACGGCAGACGGCCTGCTCGCTCGGCGCTTCCCGGTCCAGCCATCGGAGTGCCGCCAGCTGTTCGCCGTAGCGCAGGCAGGCTTCGAGGTCTCCCCGTGAAGCCGCTTCACGCAGGCGACCGGGCAACTGCTGCTCCCACCAGTACGCATAACCACAAAGGAATGCGACACCACCAAGTGTGGCGATCAGCCAAAACTTCGGGAGATGGCGACGCAGCGCCAATGGTGGTCAGGGAACGACAAACACCTTTCTATGGATGTTGCCGTCAACACACACGCCCTTGTGGACGGCGCGATCACCGCACGGTCCCGAGTGGTCTCGGCTCAAGGCTTTCGCCTGTCCGTAGATCCTCTCCCTCAAGGATCAGTTCCGCCTGATCATTGAGATGGAAACGCAGTTTTAGACAATCTTCTCCAGGCTGCCCGGGAGGTTCAAGGGGAAGCTCACAGGCGGTGTCTGGCCGCTTTGTTACCTCATCCCATCCATCGTTTTTTTCCAGCACACGGGGCAGGCCATTGACCATCACCACTTCATGTCTTGTCTCCCCCCTGGACTCTCCAAGCACCAGCTCGAGCGACTGCTGGTCCGGCCCGCTGGCGCTCAATATCAGTTCCAGCGGCTTGCTGGACGGCCAGGGCTGACCCGGTAAAAACAGGGGATGCCAGTGATGGGTGTTGCTGCGCTGGTTCCAGCAGCGCAGTGAGATTCCGCGTTGCAGCAGGTCCTGCATGCGAACTCCAGGAGTGAGGCTCAGGGCACCGCAGGCCACCGCTTCCATCGGCGGGGGGGTGAGCAGTGGTGTGGGCGAAAGCTTCTCTGTAAGCCAATCGCGCAGCTGGGGTAGATGGGCGCCTCCCCCTACCACCACTACAGCATCAAGATCCTCGGCCGGACAGCCGTTGAGTTCCGCATCGCGCAAGGTTTTGCTGAGCAGTCCTTCAAGGGCATCAAACAGTCCTCGCTCCTGCAGTAGACGACTGAACTTGTGTCGATCCATCGACAGGTTGCTCGGCGCGTCGAAATCCTGGCCATTGGCTATCTCCGAGAGGCTTTCCCGATTCGGGATATCGGGATCGCTGAGGCGACATTTCAAACGTTCCGCCGCATTCAACAGAGCCATCAGCCCATCGCCTTCCTCCGGCAGGCCGTCTGGACAGAGTTCGTCGAGAATCCAGCGATCCAGATCCCTACCACCCAGGTTGATGCCAGCTTTGCCGAGGACTTTGGCCTGACGGAGCGCCTGACGGCTGTTGGTGAGGTCCTGGCCGCGGAAGCGAAGCAGCTGGGCCACTGGAGCAGCACGACCTTCACCACCTTCGAGGGCGACTAGGGATAGATCGAGAGTTCCTCCGCCAAGGTCGACGACGAGAAGCTTGGAACCAGCTTCGAGTCCAGCACCGAGGGCAGCTGCCGTTGGTTCGTCCACCAAGGCGATCTCTGCGACCTGCATCGGTTCGCAGGCTTTGAGAAGCCAGTCGCGATAACCGGACCCCTGATCCACGGGGGCTGTCAGGACGAGTCGCTCGATGCTCAGTTCAGGGGGCATCCTCTTCCAGATTTCAGTCAGAAGACGCGCACCGGCCTGTTCGGGGCTGAGTCGTCTCTCGGCACTCTGCGGATCCAATGGAATGCCGATCCAACGCTTGAAGTCGCGATGCAACTGAGGAGCATCACGTTCGTGTAAACCGTTTTCAAGCACCTCAAGCCCAACCAGCGCGGGACCTGAGACCGCGTCCTCTGCCCAGATGAGCGATGGGATCGCTCCCTGCTCACGGGTGATCTGAGGTAGGTCGAGCAGATCCACCTCAGATCGCTCAGCAGACTGAAAAGCCACCACCGTGGTGGTGCTTCCCAGGTCGATCGCCAAGGTGCCGACGTTATAAGACGCCTCGGAAAGATGAAGGTTTTGTTCGGCAGCGAGGGGCTGAACCACCGCTATGGGCAGGTTGGAGTCAGGTCGAGGCTACGGGGAGCAACGATGGATCGCTTAAGACGGCTTGTGTTTTCCTTCTATCGGGAGGATCCACAGATTGAGGCAGAGCTGGAACCGCTGCGAGACTGCAGGATGTCACGCAGCTGGGGCAGCATCCGCGTTGAGTGCGTGGATGCGCAGCATCTCGAGGAGGTGAGTGCTTTGCTCAGTCATTTGCGTAGACCGCTTGTGGCGATGGGGCTGGGTCGACAGATTGTTCTCAGGGTCCCTGGGCGTCCGCAACGCAGCTACCCCATGCATGTTCCTTTCCACAGTGATCTCTTCACTTAGAATTCAGGATTCATGTGCTGTTGGCATGCTTTCTGCAGGAGTCGATCATCAGGATCTCGCCAAGCGCGGTGAAAGCCTGATCCGTCAGTCCAGCAATCGCTATCTGACCACGGTTCGGATTGCCTTCCGTGCCAAACAGAGGCGCTTTGACGACTTCGATGGTCTGCTTGAAGAATCCAGCGTCAAGCCAGTGCAGCGGGCCATCGTTGAGCTGAGCGACGAACAGGATCAGCCCGATCTTCTCCCTGGATGATTCAAGAGGAGGGCTCTGGCTGGAGATTGTCTAGGGATCCTTCCCGCCCACCGTTTTCAGTTCTGATTGGTGGGGAAGACTGGGCCCTCGAACTCAAGGAGTGTGAAGCCTGCGAGCTGGTTTCACTCATCAGTGATCTGACAGATCAACATCGAGCCATCTGCGCTCAGCTTATGGCGGAGGAATCCATCACCGTCGAGCTGGAGCGTGGCAGTTGGTGGGTCTGCCTCGAGGGTGATCGATCACGCTGGTCGATTCGGGCCATCTGTAGTGGTGATGGTGACCTCGCTCGTGGCTTTGAAGTCTGCTGGCCTGACCCTGCTGCGCAGGCCATCGCGGAGGCAATGAGAACGTTGTGGGACAACGGCAATGATTAGAGCAGCTGATCAATAGCTCTTCATTGATTTTCCCCCAGTATTCCCCACGGGTAAGGCAATGTTTTCCACAGGTCTCAGGGCGTTTTGGCTGGTATGGCGGGCTTCTGTGGAAAACTTGATTTCGGAGGTTGGTTTTGGTTGACGAATCACGCCTGTGACTCTTTCGGCTCTGTTGGAGAAGATCGCTTGCTGGGAAGGGCTCCAGCGTCTCAAGTCTCGTTTGGAGAATCACTGAGAATGCCGCCTGAGCTGCTTCTTGACGCAGGTCGTTATCTGTGGAGAACTAGTTGGCATTCGAGGCGTTTGCATGCAGTCGGTCGATCAGTTGGAGCAGACTCAGGCATCAGCATCAGATCCGCTGCTGGAGGTTTCGAAGGCTTCCGATGAGTCAGCGGTGAGCTTTCATTCAGAGCTCCCCCAGCCCCTGCAGCAAGCCATGGTTGCGTTCATTGAGCGCTGCCCAAACTGGGATCAGTACCGTCTTGTTCAGGCTGCTCTGGCTGGATTCCTGATTCAGCACGGAGTGGAGTCAAGAGAAATCACTCGGCTTTATGTGGGCAACATGTTCCGCCGAGAATCTTTGACCCAGGGTTTCTGAGTCCGGCAGCTGGCCATCAGCAGCAAGGCGCTGAACGGAATACTGAGGAGCAGACCGATGAATGCTCCCATCAGGCCAATCAGGTTGACGCCGATGAGCAGGCCAAGCAAAGCAAGAACCTTTAGTCGATTGCTTTGAACTAGCCGTCGACTGTGCTCCATCGCTGCAAGTGGGCGATGGCCGTGATGGACCAAAAGTGGAAGGGCAAGGGTCTGGCTCAGGGTCCACAGGATCAATCCCAGTCCTCCAACAAGCAGCATCACAGTGGAGATGACTCCGCTCTGCCTTGCAATCAGTGCTCCGATGATCCTGATCATGTTCAGGCCTCCGATCAGGATGACCCCTTCCAGCATGACCAGTGCGGCTGTCTGTCTGAAAATCCACCGAAGACGTTGACGCTCCTGCGCAGGCTCGTCTTGTGGTGTGGATTGGATCGAAGGAAGGAGCTGATCGGCCAGATGCAGCAAGGCCACGAGCGGCAGAAGCATTGTGGGGATGGTTGCAACAAAGAGCACATCGCTGATGGCTGACTGCCACCATTCCTCCCCTTGCTGAAGATCTCTTGAGATCAAGCTCAGACCAGTGACGGTGATCAGCATCAGAGCTGTCAGGCCCACAAAGCGCCAGGGAGCTTGGCTGAAACCTATCCAGGCTCTGGGGATGATTGTTGTGAGAGGGATGCGCTCTGTCGGGCGACGGTCCCTCGTTTCACTGAACTGAGCCAAGTCGATTGAGGAGATCCTGAGCGATTCGGTCTTCGACAGGAAGAATGGAAAGCCGATTGCCGCGTCGAACGACGGCCAGTTCTTCCGGTTGGTAGGACTGACGTAAGTCCTCCAGACTCAAAATGTCCTGAAATCTGCCTCGATAGGCCAGACGCACACAATCCCAGCGCGGGGATTCCGGTTTCGATGCAGGGTCGTGATATTTCGATGATGGATCGAATTGTGTGGGATCCACCAGTCCTGTTTCGATCACTTCCATCATTCCGATGATCCCTGGGGGCTTGCAATTGGAGTGATAAAAGAAGGCCTGATCGCCAACGGCCATCGTGCGCATGAAATTACGCGCCTGATAATTGCGAATACCGTCCCAGAGCGTCGTCTGCTCATGCTCAAGATGATGAATCCCGTAAACATCGGGTTCACTTTTCATCAGCCAGTAGGCCACGCGTTCTACAAAATTTTCCCCAGACTAGTTTGATCGGCTCGCTTCGATCAGCTCGCGGAAGTGATTGCCACGAGCTTCAAAATCGGTGTATTGGTCAAAGCTGGCGCATGCCGGTGACAACAGCAGACTTGCAGCCTTCTGTTGTTGGGCCAGTTCAAGGGCATGCGGCACAGCATCATCCAGGCTTCTGTGCGTGGTCACGGCGCCGTGAAAAGCAGATGCTTCGATCAAGCCACGCAGTTCTTGAGCCCCCGCACCAAACAGCACAACAGCGCTGCTGCGCTCTTTCAGCAGTTGCAGCCAGGGCTGAGCGTCGCCCTGTTTGGTTTGACCGCCTGCGAGTAGGACTACCGGATTGGGTACGGACTGCAAACCCACTGCAGCTGCGTCGTAGTTGGTTGCCTTGCTGTCATTGAAAACGGCAATGCCCTGGACGTTTCCGAGCGATTCGAGTCGATGGGGGACACCATCGAAGCATCGCAACGCTGATTCAATGGTTTCCGGCGCCAATCCAGCTTCGAGAGCCGCTGCCGTCACCAGCAGCATGTTCTGCTGGTTGTGCTCTCCTGGCATGGCGAGAGCATCAGCGCAGAACAATCTTCGCTCTCCCTCGCAGACCCAGCCGTCGTCACTCACACTCATCCGAGCGCTTGCGCTGTCTGAGTAAGCCAGGCTGGTGCTGACCCAGTTCACTCGGGTCTGTCCCCAGCTGCAGCGAGTTCGGCTGATTTCAGGGTCATCACCATTGAGAATCGCCAGCTGGGAGCGTTCAAGCAGTCCGCGCTTGATCGCTCTGTAAGCGTCTAGTGACCCATGTCGCTCAAGGTGGTCAGGTGTCAGCGTTGTCCAGATTCCGATGCGCGGGGCCACTTCGGTGGCCGCTTCAATTTGGTAGCTGCTCATCTCCATGACGATCCAGTCGGGAAGAGGGCAGGAGGCCTCTAAACATCCCAGTGCCAGTTCTGCGGCGGAGTACCCCACATTGCCGGCCATGGGAGCCTCCAATCCGCCATGGCTGAGCACGTGGTGGAGAAGATGGGTCACGGTGGTTTTCCCGTTGGTGCCAGTGATGCCAATCCATGGCCGTTGCTTCAGGGTCTCCCAGGCCAGGGCCATCTCTCCCTTCACCGCAACTCCTCGCGTTCGTAACGCCTCAAGGGTTGGATGCGTCCAGGAAATTCCAGGACTGATCACCACCTGATCGAGCTCATTGAGCAAGGGCTCGAAACTGGCTATCTCCAGGGGGTGTCCAAGCTGGACATCAATGCCCTGCCCTCTCAGGTCAGCTGACTTTCGCCTGCAGGCATCGTTCTCAGCCTTCTCGAGAACTACCACCTCTGATCCCTGGGCTTTGAGCAGACGGGCTGCTCCGATTCCAGAGCGTCCCAGTCCGATCACGACACTCAGGGTCATGCTTTTCGTTCTCTACTCACGAGGGAAGTGGGCGATACTGGAATCGAACCAGTGACTCCTACCGTGTCAAGGTAGTGCTCTACCTCTGAGCTAATCGCCCGCATTTTCACCCTTCAGAGGATCTGCGGTGACGGTTGAGCGCTTGCCAACCGGATGCGACTGAAGTTAGCAGCTCACCGGCGCAGCATTTCCACTCTCCAGCGATTGCGTTTAGTGATTTCGAGATTCAAGACTTCTACGCTTCCCCGGTCCTGAAGCTGGAGGCGGTCGCCGATTTTCAGTTCTCGACTCGCCTGGCGGACTGGATGCCAGTTGAGTCTTAGCCTTCCATCCCGGATCTGACGGATCACTTTGGAGCGGGACAGTCCGAAACCTGCTGAGGCGATGGCATCGAGTCGGCAGGATGCCTCCACGCTGGTGAACCGCTTCGGCAGTCGTTGGGCTGGCCACTGCAAGCAGTCGATGCTTACCGCCTCCACCGACAGCGTCACGTCACGCACTTGTCCGGTCAGGCCGTTGAGATGGTTCGCGGCCTCCGGTGTGCAAACGGCCTGGGCTCCACGATCACCCCGAAGCCAGAGATCGCCCAGCCCATCAGGGTTCACGCCAAGGTCAATCAGCGCCTGGCGCATGTCTTGAGGTTCAGCCCGGTCGAACAGGAAATTGCCCTCGAGCCTCAATCCCGAGATTGGAGCCGGCTCAGGTTGCGGTTCTTGATCGCTGCGACTGAGCTGGAGACGACAGCGTTCGGTGTCTGGTCTTCCACCGTCTCGGACCACCCGCAGTTCAGTTAGTGCCTCGAGCCGGCGTGAGTCTTCCAGTTCAGGCCCGCTCAAAAAACTGCTCCAGCTCGGTTGCCAGGTGCGCAACACCTCTTCCGCCTGCTCGATCAGGCGGTGCATTGCCTCCGGCTCAGCGAGCCCTTCGATCAACGACCCTCGGGGAAGACTCACAGTTCACTCAGGCGAACCACCTGCTGAGGACGAACTTTCTGAACCAGTTGCCAGGGCACTTCAAGACCTGCTTGGGTTTCCAGCAATAGCAACCAAAACTGCTCGTTATGCCTATTGCGCAGGATTCGGACCCCGTCCTCGTTGTCGGAAGGAACGCTTGCTGCTGCGGCGTAGCTCCCCATTAATCCTGAACCGAGACCGAGCAGCCCGCCGATCAGTGCTTCTCCGACAGCACCGAAGCGCGCAAAGGTGTCGAGCGTGGTGATTTGAGTAAAGGTGAGCCCTGCCATGAAGCCGAAGGGCATCAGCCAGCGAGACATGGATCGCTGTCGGCGACTGCGGGCCATGTTCGGATTAAGCAGATCGACGTTGTCGATCTGCTCTGCCCTGAGACGCCCTTCAGTGCCGCCAGATTGCTTAGGAGCTACAAGCACAACGCGGATGAGCGGTGTGCCTGAATCCTGCAGGTCCTGGACCAGAGTCTCGGCAGAGGTGCGTTCTTTGAGCACCAGGACGCAGGCGGGCATGGGCGGATCGGTGCGGGCTGCCATTCTCCATGGAAGCCCAATAATTCAGCGGGAATCTTGAGTTCGGAGGAGGTCAATCTCCCTACTCAAAAGTGATGTTCGGACCGATCTCTAAACTTCTATATGGCTTTCTGACCGCCGCTGGATGACCAAAGTTCTTGTTTCAGACCCCATTGATCAGGCTGGGATTGACATCCTTGGGCAGGTGGCCCAGGTGGACCAGCGGACAGGCCTGTCTCAAGACGAGCTCAAGTCAATTATCGGTGACTATGACGCCCTAATGATCCGCTCTGGCACTCAGGTCACCTCAGATGTGATCGAGGCTGCGGATCGTCTGCGCATCATCGGTCGGGCCGGAGTGGGGGTCGACAACGTTGACGTTCCTGCGGCTACCCAGAGAGGTGTGTTGGTTGTGAATTCACCCGAGGGCAACACGATCGCTGCTGCAGAGCATGCGCTGACCTTGTTGTTGTCACTGTCTCGCCATGTGCCTCAGGCGCATGCGTCGATGCGAGCCGGTGCCTGGGATCGCAAGAAATATGTGGGTAATGAGCTCTACAAAAAAGTGCTCGGGGTTGTGGGACTGGGCAAGATCGGCTCACACGTGGCCAAGGTTGCCAAAGCGATGGGCATGGAGGTGATCGCGTTCGATCCCTTTATCTCGGTGGACCGGGCTCAGCAGATGCAGGTCCGACTGACGACCCTGGAGGATCTATTCCGTCAGGCCGATTACATCACGCTGCACATTCCCAGAACGCCCGATACCGAGAATCTCGTGAACGCCGAGCTTCTCCGTTCGATGAAATCGACGGCCAGGATTGTGAACTGCGCTCGGGGGGGCATCGTTGATGAGGCTGCAATCGCCGAAGCCATCGACAATGGAGTGATTGCCGGGGCTGGTCTGGATGTGTTCGCGTCTGAACCTCTGGAACAGGACTCTCCACTGCGTGCAGTCCAGCGTGGGCTTGTTTTGACGCCGCACCTTGGAGCCTCAACCGAAGAAGCCCAGGAAAATGTGGCCACCGATGTGGCTGAGCAAATCCGCGATGTTTTGCTTGGACTCCCTGCTCGCAGTGCCGTCAATATTCCAGGTCTCAGCGCAGAGATCATGGAACGTCTGAAACCCCACCTCCAGCTCGCCGAAACTCTTGGTCTGCTGGTGAGTCAGCTGAGCGGTGGACAGGTTCAGGAACTGGAGGTTCGTCTTCAGGGTGAGTTCGCCAATCACCCCTCTCAGCCTCTTGTTGTGGCAGCGCTCAAGGGACTGCTCACCAGTGCCCTCGGAGAACGCATCAACTATGTCAATGCCTCTCTTGAAGCCAAAGGGCGCGGAATTCATGTACTGGAGGTCAAGGACGACGCCAGCCGTGATTTCGCCGGAGGATCCCTGCAGCTCACCACTCGGGGTGGCCAGGGTGGTCACAGTGTGACGGGTGCGGTGTTCGCAGACGGGGAACTGCGGGTGACGACCATCGACGAATTTCCTGTGAATGTGCCCCCGAGTCGGCACATGCTGTTTACCCGTCATCGGGACATGCCCGGAATCATCGGCCATCTCGGCTCTCTGCTTGGAGAGCACAATGTGAATATCGCCTCGATGCAGGTGGGCCGCAGGATTGTGCGCGGAGATGCCGTGATGGTTCTCAGCATTGATGACCCGATTCCGGCTGCGCTACTAGCCACCATCAACGGCATTAATGGGATTCAGGAAGCCCATCCCGTCACGCTGTGATGTGGTGGCGCTTGTCTCTGCCGGTTCAGCCTGAGCTGGAGGAGTCGCTGCTCTGGAAGCTGAATGTTCTGGGTCTTCACCGGGTTGCTGTTCAGCATGCACCTGAGACACCCGATCAGCGCACCCTTCTGGCCTGGTTGCCGGCCCACGAATGGCCTCAGGGGCAGCGGTCTGAACTGTTTAGCAGCCTCATGCCCCTGGCTGATACTTTCGGCCTCGCTCTTGCTCAGCCGGTTTGGGATGAACTGGCTGATGAAGACTGGAGCCTCAGCTGGAAACAGCATTGGCAGCCAGACCCTGTGGGTGAGAGTCTGCTGATCCTGCCGGCTTGGCTTGATGTGCCTGAAGAGCACGCCCACAGGCTTGTCCTGAAGATGGATCCTGGCAGTGCATTTGGAACCGGGAGTCATCCCACCACCCGTCTGTGCCTCGAAGCACTCGAGCAAGAGCCCCCCTCTGGATTGAGGGTCGCGGATCTAGGTTGCGGTAGCGGAGTGCTTGGGCTTGCGGCACTCGCGCTTGGGGCTCGCCAGGTGCTGTCCGTCGACACCGATTCCTTGGCGGTCAGAGCAACGACCGACAACTCTGTTTTAAATGGCCTTCGCGTTGATGAGCTGAGGGTCACTCAGGGGTCGGTGGAGGTGCTGGCGAAGCTGCTTGAGGAGCAGCCTGCAGATCTGCTTCTCTGCAACATCCTGGCTCCGGTGATCGAGGCCCTTGCGCCCCACTTTCAATCTGTGATTTGTCCTGGCGGACGGGGGTTGCTCAGTGGCCTGCTGGTGGAACAGGCACCGAGGCTCACGCAAGTGCTGCAGAGTCTCGGTTGGATGGTCGAGCCGCTGGCTGAGCAAGGTCGATGGGGTTTGCTCGAGATTCGGCGCTAACCTTGATAAGCGAGCCTTATAAATGCTTCCGTTTTGATTGGGCTTACACCGAAACAGTCGTTGAAGCGTGTGCCTTGACGCCTAGGCGATGTAGAAATGATCAGTCCGGCAGGCTCGTTTGTTACGAGCCTCTGCAAATTCACTCCATCCATGGCTTCTTATAAGGTCACCCTGGTCTCAGAAAGCGAGGGTCTCAACAAGACCATTGAGGTCCCCGACGATCAGTACATTCTCGATGCCGCTGAAGAGCAAGGCATTGACCTGCCTTATTCATGTCGTGCGGGTGCTTGCTCCACCTGTGCTGGCAAGATCACATCTGGAACCGTTGACCAGTCCGACCAGAGCTTCCTGGATGATGATCAGATCGAAGCCGGATTCGTGCTGACCTGCGTGGCTTACCCCACCTCCGATTGCACCATCAAGACCCATGCTGAAGAAGAGCTCTACTGAGCTCCGGACACTTGATCCGAAGGTCTAGGCGAATGATCTATTGCCACCTCCCCACGGGGGTGGCTTTTTGCTGTCAGTGTGGTGCCACGTGGCTCTCCTGCCAATGACCGCCGTTCCCGCTGCACCGCTGAGACCTGAAGTGGAACGGTTGTTAGACCATGGATCGGTTCACACCAGCCCTGGAGGCCAGTACAGCTTTCGAGTGATCGGACCCTGCTGTCGCCTCTACGACCGCGAAGAACTCCCCTGGCCCTGTTGTCGGCTGGCTTGGCGCAGTAAGGAGCCAAGTTGGCGACGTGTCGGTCGTCGATTTGTCGCTGATCTCGGGTCGCGTCGTTGCCCGTCCTATTCGGTTGAATTACTTCAACCTGGATCTAGGCCAACGATCACAGTGCTCACGTTGTTCCCCATGCGCTTCACGGCTGAGATGCAGGAGTGGTGGTACAGCCGTCGGCCTAGATCACTCGATCCGAGCAATCTTGAACCCTGATCCCTGAACGAATAGGCGATTTGATCGTTGGATCGATCCGGCGTTCACTAGATCGATCCAAATGGATCAGAAATAAATTTTGCCGCCGCCCCATTCTTGGCCGAGAACCTTCGGAGCCACGAGGATGTAGGCCGACATCAGTTGCAGGTCTTCATCGGTGAGATCTCGCATTGCCGGATACAGATCACGGCTGCGCATGCTGGGGTGAAGATCAGCAATGCTGTACTCACCGTCATAGGAGGTGGGATCCTGCAGGTAGTCCACCAGGGCGGCGATGTTGTCGCGCGAGGGTGTGGCCAGAGCCAGGGTTTCCGGATCGAGGCCAACGTTCTGATTGGTCTTGGTAATGCCGCCGGCATGGCATGTGCCGCAACTGGTGTTGAACACTTTGCGTCCCGCCTTGACCTGCTGTTCACTGAAGGTCACCGCGGTGCCTTCAGGGTCGGAAGGCACTGTCAGCGTCTCGGCATCCCACTGGGCGGCGTGAACGGGGGAGCTGATCCACAACACAGCCAGCACCGGCAGGACGATCAGCAGTCGACTCAGCGACTTTCGCAGGTTTGAGAGAAGAGGAACCATGAAGGATGCCAGGGACTGATGGATACAGCGCACCAAGCTCTTGTATCACGCTGAAGTATCAAAGTGACGCTGTCCAGGCTCCACCAATCACGAACTGTTGCAGCATCCAGTCCGTGATGAAGTCGTCACGTCGAGGCAAAGGAAGTCCTTCGCTAGGAGTGTGTTCGGAAAAATCGCTCTGGCTTCCGCAAGCAGATCGTCTGCTGTCACAGCGTTTCCAGGGGCATAACGGGGACTGAGATGGGTGAGGACAAGTTGTCCAACACCCGCTTCAGCTGCTGTCTGGGCAGCCATCGTGCTGGTGGAGTGCTGACGCTGAAAGGCCATGTCGGCCTCGGCGTGGGAAAAAGTGGATTCGTGAATGAGCAGGTCTGCACCCTTCGCCAAGGTCACGGCTGCTTCGCAGAACACTGTGTCGGTGCAGTACACCAAACTCGCTCCGGCTCGTTCCGGCCCGCTGAGGGTTTTGCCGTCAATGCGTCGTCCATCCTCAAGGGTGACGGTTTCGCCCCGCTTAAGGGAGGCATAGACAGGTCCAGGGGGGATCGCCATCTCCCGAGCTTTATTGATGTCAAAGCGACCAGGCTTCGGCTTTTCCTCAACGCGATAGGCATAGGCAGGAACACGATGGTGCAGTGGTGTGGCGCGCACGCTGAGATCTGCGTCTTCAAAAACGATGCGATCGTTTTCAGCGGCACTGCGGACTTGGTGCACGTTGAGGGGATAGCCGATCCTGGTTGAGCTGGTTCGCAGCACCCCCTCTAGATAGTTTTCGAGCGGATCGGGGCCATACAGATCCACACCACTACTGCTGCCGCTCAAGCCGAGGCTGGCCAGCAGGCCTGGAAGCCCGAAAACGTGGTCACCATGCATGTGCGTGATAAAAATTCTGCGCAGCTGGGACAACCTCAACTCACTGCGCAGAAACTGATGCTGGGTTCCTTCTCCACAATCGAACAGCCACAGTTCCGAACGCTGAGCCAGTCGCACGGCCACCGCTGAAACGTTGCGGGCTCGGGTTGGGACTCCCGAACTGGTGCCGAGAAAGGTGACCTGCACGGCATGGTGGGCTCAATGGTCAATCTGCCATGAAGCCCTGGCTGCAGTCCGCAGAGCGGGGCACACTGAGCAACCATTGGCCTGCTGAGTGGTTCTGCACATCTCCATCGGTCGGGCTGCAGCTGGAGCAGCTCTGATGCTGCCAGTGGCCGTGATTGCTCTGGCCGCTGAATCCAGATCTGCGGTCACCGCCCAGGAGCCGCAGATGCGTGTTTTGGTGGCTGAAGGCTCGGAGTTGATCCTCCGCGCCGATGGCGATCAGCCCCTGCTCGTGCGAGGCATCGCCAGCACTGAACGCCGCCTGCTGCGTCTGCAGGTTCGTTTGCGGGGGGGGCGCCTGACGCTCGCCGATGGCAGCGCAGATGGTCTCGCCTCGCTTCGGATCAGCACGACTGACCCCCGTGGTATCTGGCTCGGTCGCCGCCGCTATCGCGGCGATCTGCTGCTGGTTGTCCGTAGCGGCAGGATCCAGGTGATTAACCAACTGGGTATTGAGACTTACCTTCCCAGTGTTGTTGGCAGTGAAATGCCTGCAAAGTGGCCGCTGGCAGCCTTGCAGGCCCAGGCCGTCGCTGCCCGGACCTATGCCCTTCGCCAACGGGGACGCAAGCCCGATTTCGATGTGAAGGCCACGGTGAGCAGTCAGGTCTACAAGGGAATCGAGTCTGAAACCCCAAGAACCCGGGAAGCGGTTGCCACGACACGCTCGCTGGTTCTGGTGCATGGCGGCCGTTTGATCAATGCTGTTTTTCACAGCAGTTCTGGGGGATCCACCGAGCCCAGCGGAGAGGTCTGGCAAAACCAGCTGCCGTATCTCGTGAGCGTTCAAGATCATGACCAGCACAGTCCTGTGCATCGCTGGAACCAGCGCTTCGAGGCAGGCGATCTGCGTCGCCGCTTTGAAGAGACCGGTGGAGTGGAGCGGTTGAGTGTTCTCCGCACCAGCTCCACCGGCAGGGTGCGCTCAGCGCGCATTCAAGGCCCGCTTGGATCCCTCGTACTCACAGGTCGTCAGCTGCGTCAGCGCCTGGGCTTGAAGAGCACGATGGTGAGTTTTTCTTTGCTGCAGGGAGATTTCGAAGATGCTGGCGAGTCCATTCATCCCGCCGATCATGGGTCGGAATCACCGCCGCAGCTGATCGGACTCTGGCGAGATTCCGCCAGCGGTACCAGCGGAGCGGCTGATCCCGCTTCAGCAGCGCCAGTGGTACCAGCGGTTCCCTTGCCCCCTCCTCCGCTGAGCGCGCGCTTGACTTCATCGATTCGTGCTGGAAGTACTCCATTACGTTCCGGCGTCACGATCGTGCTGGAAGCAGTAGGCCAGGGATATGGCCACGGTGTGGGTATGAGCCAGTGGGGAGCACACGGTTTGGCTAGCAAAGGCGCCAGTTTCCGCGAAATTCTCCATCACTACTACCGCGGAGCAACGATCAGGCCGTACCGGCCTGCTGATGATCCATCAGTGGCATTCAGCACCGGTTCGGAGCCAGCCTTGATGGGTTGAATTGCCGCGATTGTTGCGTGCCCCAGTTTCTGTCCAGTGTTGCGGTGCATCGCCGCCCGGATCCGTTCGCGCTGATGGAGGCAATCGTGGATCAAGTGGCTGCCTATCTCGCCAAGGCCGTTGAACGGGAAAGCTTCAAGCCGCTGGGAATGGCCACGGGAAGGACCATGGAACCGTTCTACGAGGCTTTGATACAGCGTCTGACGTCATGGCCGGCGCCGCAGCTTGAACAGTTGAAACGCTGCTGGCTAAGTTTCAACCTCGATGAATACGTGGGCTTGTCGCCCGGAGATAGCCGCAGCTTCGCCGCGTATATGGAGGCCCAACTGGGTTGTCATCTCGAGCTCTCTCCCTGCCAGTTGCAGCTGCCGGATGGAACGGCCAAGGATCCAGGCGTGGAGGCCCGTCGTTATGGATCCGCGCTTCATCAGGCTGGGGGGATCGGTCTTCAGCTGCTGGGTCTAGGAGGTAATGGTCATGTCGGTTTCAACGAGCCGCCGTCACAACCCAACAGTTGCTGCCGGGTTGTGACCTTGCAGCGAGCCACACGGATTCAGAATGCCAGCGCTTTCGGGGGAAGCCCCGATGAGGTGCCTGAGCAGGCCATTACCCTCGGCCTTAACGAGATCCTTGCTGCTGAAGAGATCCATCTGATTGTTACCGGAGCCGCCAAGGCAGAGATTCTGCGGACAGCTTTGCTGGATCCCTGCAGTGACGAAGTTCCTGCCAGCTGGCTGCAGCGCCATTCAAGAGTGCATGTCTGGGTGGATGATGCGGCCTGTGCTCACCTGCCGCTGTTGTCTTGACCAGCTGGCAGTTCTGGATTGACCGTGGAGGCACGTTCACTGATCTGGTGGCGCGCGATCCATCAGGCCAGCTGTTGGTGCGCAAAGTGCTTTCTGTGCAGCCGGATGTTCCCGGGGACCCTGCTGTTGCTGCCATGCGCGAGTTGATGGGGATCACTCCGGAGCAGCGGAATGATCCTGGATTGATCGAGGAACTGCGGCTTGGTACCACTGTTGCCACCAATGCACTGCTTGAGGGAGTGGGAGAGCCTGTGCTGCTGGTGACCAATCGCGGCCTGGCCGACCTGTTGGTGATCGGTGACCAGCACCGTCATGATCTGTTTGCGCTGGCCATTGCCAAGCCATCGACGTTGCTGGCCGCCGTTGAAGAGGTTCCCGGTCGCCTCGATGCCGATGGACGGGAGTTAGAAGCACTGCTGCTTGAGGACGAGTTCATGCAGAGGCTTAAGCGTCATCACCAGGCCGGCATCCGCTGTTGCGCCATTGCTCTGATGCATGCATGGCGTGATCCCATGCATGAAAAGGGGCTGGCGAAGCTGGTTCGTAGTGCGGGGTTCAGGACGGTGGTTTGTTCCCATGAGGCCAGTCCGCTGCCACGCCTGGTTCCCAGAGGACAAACCACGGTGGTGGAGGCTGCCGTTAGGCCTGTGCTTTCCGCCTACTTGGATCAGGTCCAAGCTGCTTTGGGGCATCAGGCCCGATTGCGGGTGATGACCTCCAGTGGAGCTCTGCAGCACCCAGATTCACTGCTCGCGAAAGACACAATCCTGTCTGGTCCTGCAGGGGGCATGGTCGGAGCGGTTGCCGCAGCTCAACAAGCTGGCCTTGGGACTTCGGCACTGGTGGGTGTGGATATGGGGGGCACGAGCACGGATGTGTTCTGCCTGCCATCGGGCGCTGCCGACCGGGAGTGGGAACGCAATGCTGAAACAGAGATTGCCGGATTTCAGCTCACAGCGTCGCGGCTGCCGATCCATACCGTGGCGGCAGGAGGGGGTTCGATTGTCAGTACTGATGGTGGTCGCCTGACGGTGGGTCCACGCTCGGCGGGAGCTGAACCAGGGCCAGCCTGCTATCGCCGAGGTGGCCCTCTGGCCATCACGGATGCCCATCTGCTGCTGGGCCGCCTGCAGGTTGGTGCCTTTCCGGCGGTGTTCGGACCGAACCGCGATCAGCCTCCTGATCTACAGGCGACCCGGGAGCAGTTTCAGGCGCTTGCATCTCAACTGGGTCAGGCCCCCGAGCAGCTGGCCGAAGGTGCTCTTGACCTTGCTGTCGAGGCGATGGCGGGAGCGATCCGGCATGTCTCTCTCTTCCGTGGCCATGACATTCGTGGAGGAGTGCTGGTTGCCTATGGCGGTGCCGCAGGGCAGCTGGCCTGTCGACTGGCCGAGTCTCTTGGTCTTAGGCAGGTGCTGCTGCATCCTCTGGCTGGGGTGCTTTCGGCCTATGGCCTTGGGCAGGCCCGTCAGCGCCAGCTGCATCAGCGTTCCATCCGCCGCCCACTTGACGCGACATTGCTGACTCAGTTGCCGGCCATGGTCAGGTCTGACCTGAGCACAGCACTCATGGGACTGCAGCAGCTCACGGCTGGTTCCTCGGCAGCACTGGAGCATGAAATCAGGATTGAGCTGCGCGATGCCTCTGCCGAACAAGGGCTGATGCTCTCATTGGCATCTGGTTTTGAAAACCTGGATCAGCATCAGCTTGAAACTTGGTTTGACCAGGCTCATCGGCTTCGGTTCGGCTACGCGCCGGCGCGCATGGCTCCTCTGATCGCCGAACGCCTCGAGGTGGAGGTCCTCGAGGCGATGCCGGTGAGCTCCCTTCAATCCAATGCCGAAGGTCGTGGCGTCGCAGCCCACTCATCGATAGGGATTCAGCGGGCTCGAGTGCATTGGAGAGAGCAGGGCTGGTGTGAGGTGCCTGTGCTGGAGCGCTTGCAGTTGAAGCGCGATCAGCAGCTGTTGGGGCCCGCACTCATCCTGGACCCCACGGCGGGCATCGTTCTGGAGCCAGGCTGGAAGGCCCGGCTGCTGGATGACGACAGTGTGCTGCTCGAGGGGACATCCAGCGCTGCCTTGGCGAGGTCTTTTGCCGAGATGGATGCCAGTGAAGCGAATACCGAGCAGGACAGGGTCCCAGATCCTGTTGATCTCAGCCTCTTCCATCACCGTTTCATGCAAATTGCTGAGCGCATGGGAGAACGGCTGCGTCAGACCAGTCGATCAGTGAACATGAGGGAGCGGCTGGATTTTTCCTGTGCGCTGTTCGATGCGCAGGGGGCGCTCGTGGCCAATGCGCCTCACATCCCTGTGCACCTGGGTTCTATGAGTGATGCTGTTGTGGATCTGCTGGAGCAGATCCAGCGAGGGGCGAGGCCTGCGCTGGCGGCTGGAGACACCGTGATCAGCAACGATCCATTTCACGGTGGCACCCACTTGCCTGATATCACTGCAATCACACCTTGTTTCGTGGAGGGAGATCAGGATCCCTTCGCCTTCGTGGCTTGTCGCGGGCACCACGCCGATGTGGGTGGTCTGACGCCGGGTTCGATGCCGCCTTTCAGCTCCAGCATTGATGAGGAAGGTCTGCTGGTGCGCAACCACTGGCTGACCGCCAGGGGAACGCCGGATCGGCAGGGTTGGAATCAGTGTCTGCAGGGGCTCAGCTCACCCCCCAGAGATCCCGAACTGCTCTGGGCAGATCTTCAGGCCCAGGCAGCGGCCAATCATCTGGGGACTGAACTGTTTGGTCAACTGCTTCAGCTTGAGGGCCGCCAGCGTGTTCGGCGCTATCTGCAGCATGTTCAGGACCATGCTGCGGAAACTGTTCGGCGGCTGATCGGCCGTTTTCAGGACAGGACCTTCGAGGTTGAGCTCGACAACGGTGCAAGGCTCAAGCTGGCTTTAGAGGTCGATCGGAAAGGGCAAAAGGCCCTGCTCAATTTCTCTGGGACAAGTCCCCAGGGCAAGCACAATTTCAACGCTCCACTGGCGGTGACCAAGGCTGCCGTCCTTTATGTGATTCGCTGTCTGGTTGAGGAGCCGATCCCTCTCAATGCCGGTTGTTTCCTGCCGTTGACCTTGATCGTTCCTGAGGGCTCCCTGCTCAACCCAAAGTCGCCTGCTGCAGTGGTCGGCGGCAATGTGGAAACGTCACAGGCTCTCTGCAATCTGCTGTTTGCGTCTTTCGGGGTGATGGCTGCGGCCCAGGGAACGATGAACAACCTCACCTTCGGTGATGGGCGCAGGCAGTATTACGAGACGATCGCCGGTGGCGGAGGAGCAGGCCAGGGCTTCGCTGGATCAAGCGGTGTGCAGACACACATGACTAACTCCAGGCTCACGGACCCAGAGATTCTCGAGCAGCGATTTCCAGTGAGGCTCGAACGTTTCGGCTTCCGTCGAGGTAGTGGCGGAGTCGGTCGTTGGCCAGGAGGAGATGGTTTGGTGAGGGAGTTCCTCTTTCTGGAACCAATGACTGCAGCGCTCTTATCTGGTTCTAGGAATGTTGCCCCTTTCGGCCTGGCAGGTGGAGAACCGGGCGAAACGGGAACGGCGCTGCTGACCAGGGGCGATGGAACGGTGCAGGAGTTGGACGGTTGCGTACAGCTTCAGGTCAATGCTGGGGATCGACTGCTGATCGGCACTCCTGGAGGTGGTGGCTTTGAGCCACCTACACGGGCAGGTCATCCCTGAGCTCGAGGTTCGCGCTGACACTGCAGATGTCGTCGAGTTCCTCTAGGGCCTCCAGCAACTTCAGGCACTTTTGGGTGCTCTCTTCGTTGTTCGGTCTCACCTGGGTGAGAGGGTGCCAGCAGTGGGCCCATTCCGAGACCCCCCAGCCTTGATCACGTAGTCCGTTCTGCAGGGATTCGAGCGCTTCAAAGGGACCATGTACCAGAGCTTCCTCGGCGCTTCTGAGCTCATAACCATCGGCCTCCAGGTTGAGCAGGCATTCCAGCAGTGCCTCCTCATTGATTGCTTGGTTCTGGAGGCTCACTTCACTGCGGTGCTGGAAGAGATAGCTCACGCATCCGCTTTCACCGAGGTTGCCGCCGTGTTTGCTGAAGGCCAGACGCACCGCGGCTGCGGTGCGGTTGCGGTTGTCGCTCAGTGCCTCCACCAGCACAGCTACTCCTCCGGGGCCATAACCCTCGTAGCGGATCGATTCAAGCTGTTCCGTGTCACCAGCCTTGCCGGAGCCTTTCGCGATGGCTCTTTCGATGTTGCTTGCTGGTACTCCAGCGGCCTTGGCCTTAACGATCGCTGTGCGCAGCTGAAAATTGCCATCGGGGTCACTGCCCTGGCGTGCCGCCACGGTGATTTCGCGTCCGATCCTGGTGAACACAGCCCCTCGCTTGGCATCCACTACCGCCTTGGAGCGTTTGATCTGGGACCATTTGCTGTGGCCTGCCATCGGATGCTTCGGCGTCCGTTTGCTTTAAAGCAAATTACTGAGCTCGCAGCATCAGCCCCGAGCTTCAAACACCACCTTCGGTTTCACACCATCCTCTGCATCGGGCACACCGAGTCCGAGCATGCGCCCTCCTTCACTGAGAACGATCACAGCATCAGCTGCGCAGCTGATGCCGGGGGTGATCCTGCGCCCACAGCTCCAGTCCACTTGTTCGCTAGCACTGAGCAGACGCTTCGGCAGATGAGGCAAGGCCAGCTCGGGTCGAAGCAAGGTCATTTCGCCTTGACCAACCTCGTCCAGAGCGTCAGGCAGAGGCACTGCTTGGTGCTCATGGAAGCCGAGGGCCTGGGTCCGCCTGAGGCTGCCCAGACAACCTCCGCATCCGAGTGCTATTCCCAGATCTCTGGCCAGCGAACGGATGTAAGTGCCTGCTGAGCAGTGCACTTCCACGCTCAACTGGGCTTGCGCAGCATCCCACCCCAGCAGGCGCAGTTGGTGAATGGTCACAGGCCGTGCTGGAAGCTCCATTACTTCACCGCGACGGGCCCTGGCATGAGCACGCTCACCATCCACATGCACCGCTGAGACCTGAGGGGGCTGTTGGGTAATCGCGCCGCGGAACCGACTCAGTGCCTGATCCAGTTTTGCTGAGCTCAGATTTGGGACTAATTGTCTGGATAGTTCCTCGCCCTGCAGGTCGTCGGTGTTGGTGGTAAGCCCCAGCTGGATGACGCCTCGATAGGTCTTCTCACCAGGCAAGTAGGGCAACAGTCTTGTCGCCTGTCCCACTGCGATCGGCAGGACGCCTGTCACCGCGGGATCCAGCGTTCCGCCATGACCAACCCTGCGGATGCCTAGCAGTCGCCTGATGCGAGCGACGCAAGCGTGGGAGGTGATCCCCGCTGGCTTGTCGATCACGGCGAAGCCGATGGACGCAGTCAAGTTGCAAGTTATGTCTAGCTATCGACTGTGGCACCTTGTCTTTGACACCAGTGGGCTCGCACGTAGGTTTGCCCGATCGTGTCCTGATGGTCCATGCAGCCACTCAATGCTTCCGCTGGTGTGGACATCCAGGAGTTTCTCGACAGCGGCTTCTCAGTGAAGGAGCATCTGGCGTCTTACCTATCGCTCTCAGCAGCGGAAGTCGCCGAGCGACTGCCCCAGAGCACGGAGGATCTGGCGGCGATGCATCCGGGAGCTTTCGATCCTGAGCGAGCTGCTGATTTCTACGAGGACACCGTTGGCACAGGCCACCTGTTCGAATTGGCAGCCTGGCATCTCAGCAGTGCCGACTACATCGCGGACACCCTGCGGCTGCAGAAGCAATTTGCTCATGGTGACGTGCTCGATTTCGGAGGTGGTATCGGAACGCATGCTTTGGCAGCAGCGGGTCTGGAGAGCGTTCGGCATGTCTGGTTTGTGGATCTCAACCCTCAGAACCGTGCATTTGTGCAGGATCGTGCTGTCCGTCTGGGACTCGAGGACCGTGTGAGTGTCCACCGAGATCTCGACAGCCTTCCCGGTCGACGTTTCGACACGGTCGTCTGTCTGGATGTGCTTGAGCATCTTCCTGATCCCTCGGGGCAGCTGATGGAGTTTCACCAACGCCTCACTCCCGGCGGTCGGGCTCTACTCAACTGGTATTTCTTTAAGGGGCATGACGGTGAGTACCCCTTTCACTTCGATGACCCGCGGCTGGTGGAAAACTTTTTTCGCTGTCTGCAGAGCCGCTTTTTGGAGTTGTTTCATCCACTGCTGATCACAACCAGGGTCTACCGTCCAATTGAGGACAGCTGAGCTAAACGATCAATGGCCCAGATCTCAGGACAGGGTCGCTGGCTGATTCGTCTGATTGTGGTCAAGAAGCTTTTGCTGGCAGGAGTTCTACTCGCGATCAGCCTGGCCGCTGTGTTTGGGGATGTTCACTATGCCGAGCTGTCGGATTTCGCTGAAACCTGGGGGAAGGCGGACCGTCAATTTCTTTCTTCGTTAGCCGTGAAGGGAACTCTGCTGGGCCCTACACGTCTGATGCGTCTGGCTTTTGTTTCGGGGCTCTATGCCGCATTAATCCTTGTGGCGGCTTGGGCTACTTGGGTTGGTCGCCGCTGGGGCGAGTGGTTGCTTGTCGGGGTCCTCGGCCTTGCTCTGCCTCTGGAGCTCGCTGATGCTCTGCATGAACAAAGCCCCAGAACATGGGTTGTTCTGGGGCTTACGGTTATTGGCCTTGTATTGACGACCCGTCTGGCGCTGAGTTCCGAGAGGCGTTCTTGATACTCAAGATGTCGTGCTGGTCAAACAGCAGCGGTGATGTTGATGCGCTTGCGATTACGCAGTCCGCGTTTGATGGTTTCGAATTTCACCACGCCATCGGTCAGTGCAAAGAGGGTGTCGTCCTTGCCGTGACCAACATTGACTCCAGGCAGCACTGAGGTGCCACGCTGGCGGATCAGGATGGAGCCAGCGGTGACGGATTCTCCGCCATAAGCCTTAACGCCGAGACGCTTTGAATTGGAATCGCGGCCGTTACGTGTTGAGCCTGTGCCTTTCTTATGAGCCATGGAAAAGGACGGTAGAGGAGTGAAATGTTGGTTGAGAATTGGTCCGGATGATCAGCTGATGGCTTTGCCACCCACGGAAATCGACTGAACCATGACTCTGGTTAATTCCTGACGATGACCATTCTTGCGACGGGTCTTCTTTTTGGGTCGCATTTTGTAAACGATCACCTTGGGGCCGCGGCGGTGCGCCATCACCTTCAGCTCAACACTGGCGTCCTTCACGTAGGGCTTGCCAAGTGTTGTGCCCTTGGAATCCTTCACGAGTAGGACGTTGTCGAGGGTGACCGTCGCGTCGACTTCAGCATTGAGTCGGTCTAGATCGTAGTAACGATTGGCCTGCAGCCAGAACTGCTGACCGGATGCCTCGACGATCGCGTAGGTGCCCGTTTCTTGAGCTGCAGAGGTTGTTGAACTGGTTTCGGCCATGTGCTGGAGGACGCGGTCAGGCTCGGACAAGCCGATTTGGCCTGAGCCGCAATCGAAAGACAAACAAAGATCCTCGGTCTTCTTAGTCCCTTTCGTCAAGATTCAGCTCAGGATCCTGTCGCGGTGGATGGCTCGTCCAGCACTTACGATCGCTTTGCTGCTCAAGACCAGAGATCTCGTAGAGATCTGCTGCCAATGGCTGCCGGTGAATCGCTATTCACCTGTTGATCTCGGTGCTGTCGAGTCCGGTCAGGGTGTTGTTGAACTGCTCTCTCGCCAGCGTGAAGCGGTGGATGCTGTCGTGATTGAGCAGTGCCTGCTGGATGACAAGACCCGTGCAGCTCTTGGCAGCGAGGGGTTGTTGTTCCCTGCTGTGGTGGTAGGTGAGTTGATGGGGCGGGTGGATTACCACCCTGAAGAGGTCCATCTGCCTGGAGATCAGCTCGAGCAGCTGGGTTACAACATTGATGCCTCCATCTCACGCTTCCTGCGCCAGGGGCAGAAGGATGCCAGGCCCGAAGACGGCGCTGAACAGAACGCCATGCCTGCCATGGATGGCAGTGCATGGAAGCTTTCTAGCCGCCTGCAGGAGCGACTCGGGTATCTGGGCGTTTTCTACAAGCGAGATCCCTCTCGCTTTCTCGCCAACCTGCCTCCTGATGAGCAGCGGGACCTTGTGCAGTCACTTCAGCGCACCTATCGCGATCTATTGATCAGTTACTTCAGGGATCCGGCTGCGGCCAACCAGGCACTGGAGAGTTTCGTGAACACAGCTTTCTTTGGGGATCTGCCGATCACTCGAGCTGTGGAGATCCACATGAATCTCATTGACGACTTCTGGAAGCAGCTCAGACTTGAAGGGCATAAAAACGATTTTCTGCAGGACTATCGCCTCGCTCTGCTCGATGTCATGGCTCACCTCTGCGAGATGTATCGACGTTCGATACCTCCTGAGGTCTCCCTGACACCCGCGGCCGGGGAACGTCGCGTTCTCACCGATCCGGAGGTGGCCCCATGAGCCCACGCAAGACTTACATCCTCAAGCTCTACGTGGCCGGCAACACGCCGAACTCCATGAGGGCGCTCAAGACTCTGCGCAACATCCTCGAGACGGAGTTCAAAGGCGTCTATGCCCTGAAAGTGATCGACGTGCTCAAAAATCCTCAGCTGGCAGAGGAGGACAAGATCCTTGCCACACCAACTCTGTCCAAGATCCTCCCCCCTCCGGTGCGTCGGATTATCGGTGATCTGTCCGACCGTGAGCGGGTACTGATTGGTCTGGACCTTCTCTACGACGAACTCACCGACAACAACCTCACCTCATCGTTGATGGGTGCGTTGGAAGAGGTGGAGACAGCCGAATCAGATTCTTAAGCCGGCCCGTGCACCAGCAGGTGATGACTCGTTTTTTCCTTACCTTGCAGCCATAAGAGCGTCGTTATGCAGATCTCCAGCTCCAGTGGTTCTCCACAGATGCAGGTTCAGAAGCTTCCGACAGGGATCGAGGGTTTTGATGACGTGTGTCAGGGCGGCCTTCCCATTGGTCGCAGCACGCTGATCAGCGGCACTTCCGGAACCGGCAAAACTGTTTTCTCTCTGCACTTTCTGCACAACGGCGTCGCCCACTTCGACGAACCGGGGATCTTTGTCACCTTCGAAGAGTCGCCGCTCGACATCCTCCGCAATGCCGCCAGCTTTGGTTGGAATCTGCAGGAGATGGTCGAACAGGACAAGCTGTTCATCCTTGACGCTTCTCCCGATCCCGATGGTCAAGATGTGGCCGGAAGTTTCGATCTGTCCGGCCTGATCGAGCGGATTAACTACGCCATTCGCAAATACAAGGCGAAACGCGTGGCGATCGATTCGATCACCGCAGTGTTTCAGCAACACGACGCTGTGTTCGTTGTCCGTCGCGAGATCTTCCGTTTGATTGCTCGTCTCAAGGAAATTGGCGTCACCACCGTGATGACCACGGAGCGCATTGACGAATATGGCCCGATTGCTCGCTACGGGGTTGAAGAGTTCGTCTCCGACAACGTGGTGATTCTGCGCAATGTGCTCGAAGGAGAACGCCGGCGGCGCACCGTGGAGATCCTAAAGCTGCGCGGTACCACGCACATGAAGGGAGAGTTCCCGTTCACGATGGGTGCGCATGGGATCAGCATCTTTCCGCTTGGTGCCATGCAACTCACGCAGCGCTCCTCCAACGTGCGGATCAGTTCGGGCGTTCCCAGGCTCGATGAGATGTGCGGCGGCGGTTTCTTCAAAGACTCGATCATTCTCGCCACCGGAGCCACGGGTACCGGCAAGACCCTGCTGGTCTCGAATTTCATCGAGGATGCTTGTCGCAACAAAGAACGCGCCATCCTGTTCGCTTATGAGGAGTCGCGTGCCCAGCTGCTCCGCAACGGCACCAGCTGGGGCATTGATTTCGAACAGATGGAGCAGGACGGTCTACTCAAGATCATCTGCGCTTATCCGGAATCGACGGGTCTCGAGGATCACCTGCAGATCATCAAGACGGAGATCAGTCAGTTCAAGCCCTCACGGATGGCGATTGACTCCCTATCCGCTCTTGCCCGCGGAGTGAGCCATAACGCCTTCCGTCAATTCGTGATCGGTGTGACCGGCTATGCCAAACAGGAAGAAATCGCTGGCTTCTTCACGAACACCTCAGAAGAGTTCATGGGCAGCCATTCGATCACTGACTCCCATATCTCCACCATCACCGACACGATTTTGCTGTTGCAGTACGTGGAGATCCGTGGAGAAATGGCCCGTGCCGTCAACGTGTTCAAGATGCGTGGCTCCTGGCATGACAAGGGCATCCGTGAGTTCGTGATCACCGGCAACGGTCCGCAGATCAAGGATTCCTTCTCCAACTTTGAGCGGATCATTTCTGGGGTGCCGAATCGGGTCAGCAGTGATGAGCGCAGTGAGCTCTCGCGCATTGCACGCGGCGTAGCCCCTGACGCTTGATCAGCTCTCCGTAGTTGGCGTCAGAGCCAGGCGTTCATCTTCACTCTGACGCTCAGCTCTCCACCTCAATTCTTCGGGATCTTCCTGTGCCAGCGGGAGCTCAAACCAGAACGTCGTGCCCACGTCTGGCTCGCTTGCCATTGAGATCATGCTGCCGTGTTTTTCGAGGATGCCTCGCACGATCGAGAGGCCAAGCCCTGTCCCGACCTCGGTGTGAACAGCATTCTCAACCCGGTAAAAGCGCTCAAAAATGCGTTGCTGGCTTTCCTCACTGATGCCGTAGCCGGTGTCACACACCTCCACCCGGATCTTCGGCAATGGGGAACTCAGGATGCAGGTGGGTCCATCGATACTGTCGCTGTCCGTTTCCGACGGTGCCATCTGGCAGCTGTCGGGCCAGGTGTAGGCCCTGATCATCAGACGGCCGCCGCTGCGGCTGAACTTCAGAGCATTGCCGACCAGATTGTCCAGCACCTGCAGGATCAGGTCCCAATTGCCCAAAACGTCGGGAAGGTCGCGGTCGGCTTCGAGGCTCAGTTCAACCTGCTTGTCGCTGGCGTTCAGCTGGTAGCTGCGCAGGGTCTGCTCCAGGCCAGGGCGCAGATCAACTGCAGAGAACTGAACGACTCGATTGGATTCCAGTCTCGAAAGATCGAGAACGTCATTCACCAGGCGGGTGAGGCGATCTGTCTCCGAATTGGCAACACCCAGAAATTCTTGTCGATCCTCCTCGCTGAGCTGGTCTCCCATGTCGTGGAGAGTTTCCACGTAACTCTTGATGTTGAACAAGGGTGTGCGCAGTTCATGGGAGACATTGCTGATGAAACGGCTCTGAGCTGCATTCAGCTCCACTTCCCGCGTGAGGTCCTGGATGGTGACGGCGATCCCCTTGAGGGTGTCGCCGCTTGGCTCGCGAACGGCCTGGATCACGAAACGCAGGGTCCTCGGTGGATCACCGACACTGCTGCGGAGTTCATTGGTGTCCGTTTGCTTCGAGAAAACAGCATCGAGCGGCTCATGCAGTTCAACGGACAGCAGTTCCGGCAGCTCGTTGAGAAAGTCTTGGCCTTCCAGATTGCGACCTTCCCAGCGGAACAGGCGTCGCGCCGTTGGGTTGACGAGCACGATGCGGCCATCACCGTCGAGCAGAACAGCACCGTCGGCCATGGTCGCGATCAGCGACGCCTGCTTGACCTGGGCTGCCTGGAGTTCTTCGATGTTGGCTGCGTCATAGTCCTGCAGCTGTGAAGCCATGGCGTTGAAGCCATCCAACAGTTCTCCCAATTCGCCACCCATCGGCAGGCCGATGCGAGCGCGGAAGTCACCATCGCCAATGGATCGGACGCCTCTTAGCAACTCCTTGACCGGTCGTGTGATGGTCAATGCGTTGAAAACAGCTCCCAGAATCACCAGAACCCAGATTGAAATGAACACCGCCACCGTGACTTCACGGGTGAGTGCTGCACTGGCGAGGGCGGTTTCGTTGGGGTTTACACCCAGAGCCAACACGCCCAGGTAGTTGTTGTTCTCCACCAGCGGCACGAACACATCTGTGACCTGACCCTGGGGAGTCATGTGCTGGCGGACCAGCGGATTCTGGGTGCGACTGCGAAGTTCATCAGGCAGTTCCAGCCGCCGGCTCAGGCGCAGATCTGCATTGCTGGCATCATCACTGCCGCTTACGGGAATGCCCAGATAGACAATGCCGTCAGGATCGGCAAAAAAGATATAGCGGAGACTTCTGCTTGAGCGCCAGAAGGTTTCAGTGACATTGGCGAGTTCGCGATCACGACCTTCCGCCACTAATTCGCTGACATTGCCCGCCAGCAGCAGGCCTAGATCCCTCGCATAGCGGGTGTCATTCATCGCCGTATCGCGCTGAATGCCATTCAGAGCGAAGAAGGTAATGCCCGTCATCATGAGGCTCACCACAAGAGTGGCCACGGCCAGCAGTTTGGTCTGAAGGCTGAATTCGGCCCACCAGGAGCGTGCTTGGGGCCATAAACCCCTTGCGGTTGTGTCCTCAGCTCCGGCGCTTGGAGTTGCCCATTCCGCAGGGGCCTCGTTTTGAGCCGTGGCTGGATCGCTGGCCATTCCGCCGGAGCACATCTACCAAGACTAGGTCCGGCGTACCTGATGGCCGATGTCGCGGCGGAATTGCATCCCGTTGAACCGCACTAATTCGAGGCCTGCGTAAGCGCTGGCGAAGGCCTGATCAAAGTCCGCCGCCTGGGCGACCTGGGTTAGCACTCGTCCGCCAGCAGTCTTCACCGTGCCATCGTCCTGACGATGCGTGCCGGCATGAAACAGTTGCCGCTGCCTGTTGGGATCTGTCTGCAGCTGGATCAGATCCCCTTTGCGTGGAGTCTCGGGATAGCCCTCAGCAGCAGCGACAACACAAGCGCTGCATGTCCGGGCAATCGAGAGTTTGGGTGCCAGATCCAGGCATCCGAGGGCGCAGGCCTGCAGAACCTTTGCGAATTCTGGACCCATCAAGGGCATCAGGGTCTGGCATTCAGGATCGCCGAATCGACAGTTGAATTCGATTACCTGCGGACCCTCCTGGGTCAGCATGAGCCCGGCATAGATCACCCCCCTGTATTGGATTCCCTGATCTCTTAGAGCTTGCAGAGTGGGTTCGAGCACGAGCTGCTGCACCCGCTCGAGTCCGGCTTCATCGAGCAACGGAGCGGGCGCATAGGCGCCCATGCCCCCGGTGTTTGGTCCCCGGTCGCCCTCGAGCAGCCGCTTGTGGTCTTGGGCTGGCGGTAACAGCACCATGCGCTCGCCATCGCACAAGCCGAAAACGGACACCTCAGGACCTTGAAGGCGTTCCTCTAGAACCAGCCGTTCGCCTGCGGAACCGAAGCGTCCGGCAAACGCGTCACGGATCGCCGTTGCGGTTTGTTCGAGAGTTTCGGCGACGGTGACTCCCTTGCCGGCTGCCAAGCCATCGGCTTTCACCACCAGTGGCCGTTGCAGCTGTTGCAGCAGTTCCAGCCCTTCACTGGCGCTTGCGACAGTCCAGTGCCCCGCGGTGGGAATCCCAGCTTCCCGCATCAAAGCCTTGGCCCACGCCTTGCTCGCCTCAAGCTGGGCTCCGTCGGCGCTAGGGCCAAACACGACCAGTCCTGCATCCCGCAAACGGTCGGCTACTCCAGCGGCGAGGGGGGCTTCTGGTCCGATCACAACCAGATCGATCGTTTGCTCCTGGCAGGCTTTAACCAGGCCCTCGGCATCTTGTTCCCCAACCCTCAGCGACTTGCAGTCGTCGAGGTCGACGGTTCCTCCGTTTCCAGGAGTCACCCAAACAGCCTCCACTCCTGGGCAGCGGCGTAAGGCCCAGGCCAGAGCCTGTTCACGGCCGCCACCGCCCACCACGAGCAGATGACGGAGCGGTGGGAGCTGCTGAGGACGGGAGCTGGAATGGGCCATGGAGGCAAGCGTTTCGGGCATAGGCCCTTAGGTTTGAGCGTCGCTCCGCTGTTGTTGATGGCGGAGAGATCGTTCCATCTTTGTTGAACGCCTTCCGGCCCATGGGTTTGCTTCCCCTGCCTCTGACACTTCTCTTGGCGGTGGTGCCAGGCACTGAAGCGCCAGGCTCCTCGATGTCGCTCCAATCCGCTGGTCCAATGCCTCAGGAGGTCTTTGAGACCGTTCTGATCGAAGGAGGTATCCCTGAGCTGCAGTTGGCTTGCGAGGAGTCGGCCAGCTTCGGAGTCAATGAACGTCTCCAGCTGCTGCGTGAACGGCTGATGCTGGTGGCTCCTGCACCGCAGCGTTTTGATGTGGTGATGGCCAATGCCAGGGCTCTGATGTCCTGCAAGGCGCCCGACAGCGCACAATTGGTCCTGAGTCGCTATGGCCCCGGTCCCGGTCGTCGAAGGCGGCAATGGTTGCTGTTGTCTTGGCAGGCTGCCAGTGCGGCCCTGGATCAGGAGCGCATTGTTCTAGCTCTGCTGCGTCTGGCGGAAGGAGACCTCACCAGGCTCGATGCTGAGCAGCTTGTCGTGGGTCTGGATGAGGAAGGACTGCCCTTAACTCGCTCAGCTCTTGACCTTCTGGCAGAAGCGCAGATCGCTTCAGGGCAGTCCGAGCAGGCTTTGATCACCTTGCTTGCGGGGCGAACGCCAGGGGTGATTGCAGCACGTCGTCTTGGTCTCGCGGCAGAGCTGTTGGATGTGATGGAGTCCGAACGCAGCGCCTCTCTGATCGAGGCGGCTCTGGATCAGGCCGCTGCGGAACAGGCCTGGAACCAGGCGGAGGACTTGCTGCGACTGCAGCTGCGCCTGGAGCTTGCCAGCGGCGGCAGCGGTGAGCGTCCCCGCGAACGCCTGCGGCGACTGGCAACCAGGTTGGATGATCGCTTCACACTGCTTGATCTCGACCAGGATCTGCCAGGAGTGTCGCTTGATCAACAACAGCAGCTTCAGCAGGAACTGCGCTCGCCAAGGGCACCGGGTGGCCATGCCTCGCTGGGAGAATCACAAGCACCTGCAGCCGGCGCGACCGGCGTCATCGAGCAGCCATGACCATTTCACACGGCGACCTTCTCTATGAGGGCAAAGCCAAGCGCATTTATGCCGGCTCAAGTGACCAGCAAGTGCTGGTGGAGTTCAAGAACGACGCCACTGCATTCAACGCCCAGAAGAAGGCTCAGCTGGATGACAAGGGGCGTCTCAACTGCCGGATTTCAGCTTGTTTGTTCGAGTTGCTTGAGCGAGAGGGAATCCCCACCCACTACTGCGGAATCGCTGAAGAAACCTGGATGCTGGTCCAGCGCGTTGAGGTGATTCCGGTTGAGGTGGTGTTGCGCAACATCGCCACCGGCTCGCTCTGTCGAGAGACGCCGATTGTCGAGGGCACAGCGCTTGAGCCGGCTCTGCTTGACCTGTATTACAAAGATGATGGTCTGGGTGATCCCTTGCTCACGGATGCACGCCTGGAACTTCTGGGCTTCGTTTCCAGCGAGCTACGGGGGCGGATCGAGTTATTGGCAAGGAACGTGAATTCCGTGCTGATTCCTTTTTTCAAGAGTGTCGACCTGCAGCTGGTTGATTTCAAGCTGGAGCTTGGACTGAATGCCACCGGTGAGCTGCTTGTGGCTGATGAGATCAGTCCAGACACCTGTCGACTTTGGGATCTGTCGTGTATGGATGCGGAGAAGCGCATTCTCGACAAGGATCGCTTCCGGAAGGACTTGGGCGGGGTGATCGAGGCCTACGGGGAGGTCTGCAAACGGGTACAAGGGGCCTGCCCGACACCCCGCAACTGCAGTTAAGTTCACCGACGTTTGTGGCCGGCATGGCCGACTTCCGTCTCCCCAATGGTCGCTTTCTCCTCCAGCCGAACCAAGAACGCCGTTCGGCGAGGTGCCGTGGGATTTGCCCTCGCCCTTCCATTGATCAGCGGCCTTCCGGGTCAAGCCCAGGCGGAGCCTGACGGGTCTGAGGTTGAAGCTGTTCAGGCTGAAGAGATACAGGTGGATGTTGAGGCAGAGGATGTCGAAACAGAAGGTGTTGAAGCAGAAGGTGTCGAGGCAGAGGGTGTTGAGGCTGAGCTGACTGAGGAGCAGATTGACGTTGAGCAAATTGAGGTCACCCCTGCCCCTGCCGCAACTCCCGTCGCTGAGCCGATTGAAGAGGGGCCACAACAGCCCAGGGTGTTGATCACCGAGGTGATCATTGAGGGCATCGATGGTCATCCAGAGCAGGAACGTCTTGAGTTCGCTGCCTATGACGCGATGCGTGTACGCCCTGGTAGCAGGGTGACGAGAGAGGAATTGAAGCTTGACCTTGATGCGATCTACGCCACGGGATGGTTCTCGGACGTGCGCATTGAGCCGATCAACGGTCCGTTGGGAGTGCAACTGGCGGTGCAGGTCGTTCCCAACCCAGTGATGACTCAGGTTGTTCTGGAGCCTGAGGACAACAAGATTGAGCCTCAGGTGATTGAGGACACTTTCAGTTCCGATTACGGCCGCACGCTCAACCTCAATGAGTTGCAGCTGCGCATGAAGGAGCTGCAGAAGTGGTACGCCGATCAGGGTTATTCACTGGCCCGCGTCAGTGGACCCACCAGGGTGAGTCCTGACGGCGTCGTGCAGCTGAAGGTGCTGATCGGCACGGTGGCCGGTGTCGAGGTGAAATTTATTAATAAGGAAGGTGAGGACACCAATGAGAAAGGAGAGCCGATCAAGGGCAAGACCAAGCCTTGGGTGGTGAGCAGGGAGATCTCCATCAAGCCAGGAGAACCCTTCAACCGTACCCAGCTTGAGAGCGATATCCGTCGTTTGTATGGCACATCGCTGTTCAGTGATGTGAAGGTGACTTTGCAGCCTGTGACTGGCGAGCCAGGTTTTATCACCATCGTTCTGGGCATCGTCGAGCAGTCCACAGGCTCGCTTTCAGGTGGCCTCGGATACAGCCAGAGCCAGGGCGTCTTTGGTCAGCTCCAGCTTTCCGACAGCAATTTGTTTGGGCGTGCCTGGGACCTGGCACTGAACTTCACCTATGGCCAGTTCGGTGGTCTTGCGAACCTCACGTTCTCTGATCCTTGGATCAAAGGAGATAACCATCGCACCTCCTTCCGTACCTCCCTGTTTCTCAGCCGGGAAGTTCCTCAGGTCTTCCAAAGTCAGAACGATGGAGATATCGTTGCTCTTAATGATTATCAGGATAACGACTCATCAAAGACCTACTCAATCGACTCCAGGAATAACCCTGCGGGAAGCAAATTTGATAATGTCGATGAGGCTAGCGATGAGTTTTCTGATACCAGCTGGTTTGATTTTGAGGGTGACTCAATCGCGTTGGAGCGTATCGGCGGCAATGTGATTTTTGCGCGTCCACTCAACGGTGGTGATCCTTTCAAGAAGGTGCCCTGGCAGGTATTGGCTGGACTCAATATTCAGGCTGTCCGTCCCATTAACTATGCCGGTGATACAAGGCCCTACGGCATTGCAAGCAGAAGAATCAAAAACGATCGTGTCGACAAGGATGAGGTGATTTGTACTGCCTTCAATTGTGCCGATCAGAACACGCTCGCCAGTATTCGGATTGCCACCACCTACAGCACCCTGAACGATGGTCGAAATCCGACCTCAGGCAACTTCTTCAGTTTCGGAACGGAACAATATCTCTCTGTCGGAGAGAACTCCCCGACCTTCAATCGCATCCGCACCAGCTACACCCATTTTATTCCTGTTAAGTGGCTGAAGTTTGCCAAGGGCTGTCGCCCTAAGGAGGGTGAGCCGGAGAATTGTCCTCAGGCCCTGGCCTTTCAGATCAAGGCTGGAACCGTCATCGGTCAGTTGCCACCCTATGAAGCCTTCTGTCTGGGTGGATCTAACTCAGTTCGTGGCTGGTTCGACTGTGATCTGGCTGTTGGACGCAGTTTTGGCGAAGCAACCATCGAATACCGCTTCCCCATTTTCAGCATCTTTCAAGGCGAAGTGTTTATCGATGCAGGTACCGATTTTGGATCCCAGGCCAATGTGCCCGGCAAACCTGGTGAGTTGCTCGACAAACCAGGTTCGGGCGTCTCTCCAGGTGTTGGTGTGATCGTCACCACGCCCGTGGGACCTCTGCGTCTGGAAGTGGCCAGTCAAAACTTCACCGGGGAGTACCGCTTCAATTTGGGCGTTGGCTGGAAGTTCTGATGGTCCTGTGGCCTCATGATTACGACGGAGCCTGGACCCTGGAGGGTCCGGCCCGCCGCAGCGGCATCGGGCTGCACAGCGGTGAAGAGGTCTCTGTCACCCTGCAGCCTTCGACCAAGCCGGGCGTCTGGGTGAGCTGGCCGAAAAGCGGCGATGACCCGCTCAGGCTGGAGCCTTCCCAGGTGCGTGACAGCCCTCTGTGCACCACCCTGGAGCTGGGTGACCGAAAGCTCGCCACGGTGGAACACTTGCTGGCTGCTATAGCCGGGTGCGGTCTCACCCACGTACATCTGCAAATTGAGGGTAGGGAGATTCCCCTTTTGGATGGCTCCTCCCAGGGCTGGGTGGAAGCCATCGCCGAAGCAGGTCTTGCCCCTGCATCAACACCCGCTCCGGCTCGGCCGCAACTGCAGCAACCGATCGCCCTGCACCGCGGCAGCAGTGTGATCACCGCCACGCCAGCCGAGGAGTTCATGTTGGTGGGGGTGATTGATTTCCCCCAGCCGGCCATCGGTCGACAGCAATGTGCCTTAGCGCTTACACCAGAGAGCTTCGTAGCGGAGATCGCTCCGGCTCGCACCTTTGGCTTCCGTGAGCAGGTGGATCAACTGCGTGCTGCGGGGTTGATTCAGGGTGGTGCCCTCGACAATGCGCTGGTCTGTGATGGCGACCACTGGTTGAATCCTCCCCTGCGCTATCCCGATGAACCGGTGCGCCATAAGCTTCTTGACCTGATCGGTGATCTGGCGCTTGTGGGTTTTCCGCGGGCGCAGGTGCTGGTCTACCGCGGCTCCCATGGTCTGCACACCGACCTGGCAGCGGTCCTGGCCGATCGACCCAATGCTCAGCCCTGAACCGATTTGACTTCCTCCTCCGCCACCACCGCAGCTCAGTCTTTGCTCACTGCGGAGCAGATCATGGGACTGCTTCCCCATCGCTATCCCTTTGCGCTTGTGGATCGTGTTCTGGAGCATGTGCCTGGTGAAAAAGCAGTGGCCATCAAGAACATCACCCTCAATGAGCCTCAGTTCCAGGGCCATTTCCCTGGACGTCCGTTAATGCCGGGTGTGTTGATCGTGGAGGCCATGGCGCAGGTGGGTGGTCTGATCGTCACCCAGATGCCCGATCTCCCCAAGGGTCTTTTTGTTTTTGCCGGTATCGATGGCGTGCGCTTCCGCCGTCCGGTGATCCCCGGTGATCAGCTGTTGATCACCTGCGAGCTGCTGAGTCTCAAACGCAAGCGTTTTGGCAAGGTGAAGGCTGAGGCCAAAGTTGATGGTCAGCTGGTCTGCTCCGGTGAGCTCATGTTCTCGCTGGTTGACTGACCATGATGAGTGAACAGCGATCCCCCGCCGTGACTGCTGAGGACCGTCCTCCCCAGATTCATCCGCTTGCGGTGGTCGATTCCCGGGCCGAGCTCGCCACTGGTGTGGTGATTGGCCCTGGTGCCGTTGTGGGACCTGATGTTCGCATTGGGTCTCACACCTGGGTCGGCCCCCATGCGGTGCTTGATGGTCGACTCATCATTGGTGAACACAACAAGATCTTCCCTGGTGCCTGCCTCGGGCTCGAGCCTCAGGATCTCAAGTACAAAGGAGCTCCAACAGAGGTGGTGATCGGAAATCACAACACCATTCGTGAATGCGTCACCATCAACCGTGCGACTGACGAGGGAGAGCAGACCCGCATCGGCCACAACAACCTTTTAATGGCCTACTGCCATTTGGGCCATAACTGTCTTCTGGGCAACAGCATCGTGATGTCCAACGGTATTCAGGTTGCCGGACATGTTCTGATCGAGGACAAGGCTGTGATCGGTGGATGCCTGGGGATCCACCAGTTCGTGCAGATCGGCGGGATGGCCATGGTTGGAGGGATGACGAGGGTGGACCGGGATGTGCCTCCTTACTGCCTCGTTGAGGGGCATCCTGGAAGGGTGCGAGGCCTTAATCGCGTGGGTCTGCGCAGGCGGGGCCTTGATCGCAAGGATCAGGGGCAGGAAATCAAGCAGCTTCAGGACATTTGGTCGCTGCTCTATCGCTCGGATCATGTAATTGCTGAAGGTCTGCGACTGGCTCGTGAGCAGCCCTTGATGCCTTTAGCCGATCATCTCTGCTCCTTCCTCGAGGGATCGATCAGTCAGGGAAGGCGTGGCCCCATGCCTGCTGTCGGTGGTCGCTGATGGTGCGCGTGCTGATCAGCACTGGTGAGGTGTCTGGTGATCTTCAGGGAAGTCTTCTGGTGCAGGCATTGCATCGGCAGGCTCGTTTGAGGAGCCTTGATCTCGAGGTGCTGGCCCTTGGGGGACCACGCATGCATGCAGCCGGTGCTGAACTTCTTGCTGATACGGCTCCACTGGGCTCGATCGGTCTTCTGGAGCACCTTCCGCAGGTGTTCCCCACCTTGAAATTGCAGTCGCGGGTCAACAGGGAACTCAGTGCGCGGCCTCCTGATGCTGTGGTGCTGATTGACTACATGGGCGCCAATGTGCGTCTTGGCAAGCGTCTGCGCCGCAAGTTGCCGCAGGTGCCCATCACCTACTACATCGCTCCCCAGGAATGGGCTTGGCGCATGAATGACAACGGCACAAGCCGCCTTCTGTCCTTCACCGATCGCATTCTTGCGATCTTCCCTGAGGAAGCGTCCTTTTATGCATCCCATGGTGCGCAAGTCACCTGGGTTGGCCATCCTCTGCTTGATCTTGCTGGCCGCAACCCAGACCGCGCCGAGGCCTGTCGCCAGCTTGGCCTTGATCCGAATGAACGCCTGCTGCTGCTGATGCCCGCATCCAGGCCCCAGGAGTTGCGCTATCTGATGCCCGTGCTCGCGGAGGTGGCGGCACGTCTGCAGGCCCGTGATCCCATGCTGATGGTGATGGTGCCGGCAGGCCTCAGTCGTTTTGAACGTGAACTTCAGGAGGGGCTTGAATCCGCCGGTGTGCGTGGACGGGTCATTCCAGCCGCCGATGCGGATGCTCTCAAACCGTCATTGTTTAGCGCTGCGGATCTCGCGCTTGGCAAGTCGGGAACTGTCAATCTCGAGCTGGCCCTTCAGGGAGTCCCTCAGGTGGTCGGATACCGGGTGAGCCGCACGACGGCCTGGGTCGCTCGCCATCTGCTTCGCTTCCATGTGGATCACATATCGCCGGTGAATCTGCTGCTCAATGAGCGCCTTGTGCCCGAATTTCTGCAGGAAGACTTCAATGCCAACCAGTTGATTGCTCAGGCCATTCCTCTGTTGGAGAGCACTGATGAGCGCCAAAGGATGCTGAGTGGCTATGAACGATTGCGCCAAACGCTGGGGGAACCGGGAGTGACCGATCGCGCCGCTGCCGCCATTCTCGATCAGCTGTCTACCTGAGTTCGCCTGTGATCCGCATCGTGTTATCGCTGTTGGTGGGAGTTCTGCTTTTGATCTCACCTGCCTCTGTGCTTGCCGAGCAGCAGAGCGCTGTGCTGGCTGGGGGCTGTTTCTGGTGTATGGAGAGTGATCTAGAAAAATTGCCTGGTGTGATCTCTGTGGAAAGCGGGTATAGCGGCGGCAGTGTGTCCAACCCCACCTACAACCAGGTGAGTTCTGAAACCACTGGGCATCAGGAGGTGGTGGAAGTGCTGTTTGACTCGACCAGGATCAGTTATCCCAGGCTTCTCCAGTCGTATTGGCGCAATGTGGATCCCTTCGATGGTGATGGTCAGTTCTGTGATCGCGGCGACTCCTACCGACCCGTGATCTTCACCAGAGGTGATCAGCAGAACAGCCAGGCTCTCGCAAGTCAGTCAAAGGCGGCCAGGGAGCTTGGCGTGTCTGAAGCCGCTCTCAAGGTAGAGATCAAACCCCTTGAAAAGTTCTGGCCCGCAGAGGATTACCACCAGAATTTTGCAGAATTGAATTCAGTCAAATACAAGTATTACCGCTGGGCCTGTGGAAGGGATAAGCGCCTCGATCAGGTCTGGGGTAACGAAGCTCGCACTGGAGATTCCTGGACGAAGTAAGTTTTTGTTGAGACCAGGACACATCAACTCCTGGTGGCTTGATTGCGGGAATCTGAGGAAATTCTGTAGCGGTCGTTGCGCTCTGAATGAGTCACTTCGCAGTGAAGGTGCGGGTTTTACGCCATCGACGATACAGATTGGACTGCGTACCATTTACCGGTGAGTTGTGAAAGGTCTGTATGTATCTGCTGACCATCAAAGACGGTCTCGTGACGCGTCATGTTGGTCCGTATCCATCTCCGAAGCAGGCCTCTGATGACTTAGAGCGAGTCATGGCCAGTTGCTCGGAGAGGGCACGCTGGCAGATTCATGCTCTCGAGAATCCCCATTCCCTTTCCATGGTCGTCGCATCCTGAATGGGATTCGGACCTATTCGTTATTGAAGCTGTGTGTCTGAGGACTTTGTTCTACGTCCCGGATAACCCTGTAATAGGCCCGATTCGATCATCAGCCCAACGCCCGCATTGATCACAATCAGGCTGAGTGTCCCGTACCACCACCACGGACCACCATCGCTTCCAGCCAGCTGAAGTGTTCTGCGACTGACTGCTTCCCCGAACAAGCAGAGACCGGCAGGTAACAGCAGAACACCCAGCTGGGCGCGTACATACCAGCGAAAGGGGCTGGAGGCCATGCAGCTTGCTTCGTTGAGATTGAAATTTAGGCCTCGGCGGTTGAGGCCTGCTTCACCACCCAGTTCACCAGAGTGCGTACTCCGTAGCCTGTGGCCCCTGAGGGATTCAGTCCGCGGCCCTTGTCGCTCCACACCGTGCCTGCGATGTCGATATGGGCCCAGGGAATGCCGGCATCCACGAATTCCTTGAGGAATAGCGCGGCGGTGATCGATCCACCGGGACGAGGGCCGGTGTTCTTCATGTCGGCAAGGAGGGATTTGAGGCCCTTGCGGTAAGAGCTGTGAAGGGGCATGCGCCAGATGCCCTCTCCCGCACTGCTGGCGGCTGTTTCCAGCTCAGAGGAGAGGTCGTCGTTGGGGGTCCAAAGACCTGCGATCTCATCGCCGAGGGCAACCACGCAGGCACCGGTGAGCGTCGCCAGATCCACGATCGCATCGGGTTTGAGTTTGGAGGCGTACACCAGGGCATCGGCGAGGGTGAGTCTGCCTTCCGCATCGGTGTTGTTGATTTCGATCGTGGTGCCGTTGGACGCCGTGACGATGTCCCCAGGATGAACCGCGGAGCCATTGATCATGTTTTCGCACGCGGCCACCAGCATGTGCACCTCCACGCCCGCTGGGCGCAGTTCAGCGATGCTGCGCATCGCTCCAAATACAGCAGCGCTGCCGCCCATATCGAACTTCATCATGTCGATCTGGGCGCCCCCGACCTTGAGGTTGTAGCCCCCTGAATCAAATGTGAGTCCCTTGCCCACCAGAACGAGGCGCTTCTTCGCTATGCCGCTTGGCCGATAGGTCAGGTGGATGAATTTTGGATCCATGTCAGAGCCTTGGCAGACCGAGAGGTAAGAGCCCATACCCCGCTCCTCGCAGTCGGCACGTTCGAGCACGGTGAGGTCAAGTCCGTGCTCGTGGGCGAGGGCTGCCGCAGTTCGGGCCAGTTCCGCTGGGGTGACGCTGTTGGGTGGCGCCGCCACCAACTCCCTGGCCAGCTCCACCCCGGCGCAGACCGGATGAACCGTTTCCAGCATCTTTTGGAGGCCCGCTGGCCATTGGCCCAGCAGCTCTAGCTGGTCAGGTCTCTGGTTGGGTTCGGGTTTGCTGCGAAAGCGCAGGTCGCTGTAAAGAGACAGTCGTACAGCTTCAGCAGCGGCAGTGGCATCACCGATCGGGTCTTCAGATCCAATCGGCAGCATCAGGCCGAGAGAGCCGCCCTGGCCCTGTGCTGCTCGGGCGGCAGCGGCAGCGGCCATACGCAGGCTGTCCCGATCTACAGATTCGAGATCCCCCAGCCCTAGAAGCACAAGGGTCGTGCAGTCGTTGCGCAGCAGTTGAAGGCTGGCCAGATCACCGCTCTTGCCCGTGAAGGGCTTCTGCTTCAGCCATTCCGACAGCTGAATGCTGAAACGTTGTTCCATCGCCTCCACCAGGCCTTGGGGGTCGTCCTGAGGAATGCCAAGCGCCAGTACGGAACCGCTCCAGGCCTCAGGGGTGGCCGGAGAGAGGGAGATTTTCATGGGGAGCCGTTGCCTAAACCGATGCTAGGAGCTGTGCTTAGGCGGCTTGAAACGGCGTGGCCCATCGATCGCGCGATTCCTTGTTGAACGGTGGTTGCCAGCGGCGGATCAGGGTCTGTTCCAGCTGTCGTCGCGCCCGGGTGGCCTTGGGTACATCGCCCCAAAAACGGATGCTGGTTCTGCAGGTCAGGCCGCAGTCCACGCAGGCCTCTTGATAGGCCGAGAGGTAGGCCTTGCAATCGTGCTCTCCCTTCCAACGCCGATCGGCTGCCATGGTCTCTCCGATGTAAAGCAGGATCGGGTGTTGAAGACCTGAGGGTCGATCCATGACCCAATACAACGCCGCCCCTTGATGGGGGCTCTGCGGCCAGCGCCAGAAACTCAGCGGTAGCGGTTTAAGCGACAACGGTTGAATCTCGGCAGCTGGATCCTCGTGGTTGCTGAACAGGCTGGCCTGCTCCTGACTCGCACCGTCCGCCTGAAACAGAGGGCTCTGGAAGCTGTGGATGCGCTGCTGCCAGCTTTGAAGCTGCTGCACATTCAGTGCCAACTCGGCAGGTTCGTTGTCACGACCGGCTGGTGCCGGCTGTTCGAAAAGGCTTCCCTGGCGAGGAGAGGCAGGCATCGCAATCAACCTCGCGGGGGCAAGCTTGGGCCGGCAGGTCTGGACCCGAAGCGGACACGCCCGATCAGAGCTTCCACCGTTGCCGGGGGCAGACAGAGTCGCTCCTGTAAATCTGCGAGGTTCTGAAACGGTTCGCGCCGTCGTTCTGCGATTAGGCGTTCCACCCGCTCATCTGGCCATGGCAGGGTTTTGGCCAGCAGGGTGGGGCTGGCGGAATTCAGATTTAGCGGTGCCTGTTCCGGTAACTGCGGAGCATCCCCGTGCCAGCGGAAGATCAAATAGGGTCTCCATTGCTCGCAGAGCCCTTCTGAGATATCGAGCAGCTGAGCCAGATCCTCCATCTGGCTGAACTGAACACCACCCTGCTGAAGGCGCAGCAACTGATCCACCATGATTTCGCTGCAGCCCGGTAATTGGCGCCATTGCTCTGCGCTGGCTCTGTTCACATCGATGCACCAGTTGGGAGACACCTCTGGTTTTTGGTCGTACCGATTGTTTTTGCCTGTGCGACCAGCATCCTGAGGCAGGTCACCCATGGCCTGAAGCACCTTGCGGGCCAGTGGATCGAGCCAGTGCCGGCGCGCCATCGCCGCGTTTCTCCGTTGCAGCCTGGCCAGGACCCTAGGTCCAGCGGGGTGGCCTGGTGGGGACTTGCACCAACCCCTCACGAAATGCTGTGACAACGGCCATGGTCCGGTCTCTGGCTGGCAACTTGCGTAGAAGGCTGCTGACATGACTTTTGACCGTGTCAATCGACACCACCAAGGCGTCGGCGATTTCCTGATTGGTCATGCCACGGCAGAGACCACGCAGCACGTCTTCTTCGCGCATGGTGAGCTCTTTGAGAGGGACCTGATCACCACTGCTACGCAGTCTGCTGTGGTGCAGCACGCCACTGATCAATGGATCGAGGTACTGCCCGTCGGTGTCGATGGCGGTGAGCGCTGCGGCCACCGTGCCGGTTCCGGTGGTCTGAGCCGAGCAGATTCCATGGCAGCGGGCATCGATGGCATCCAGGATCGTGCGCGGGATGGGTCGCTGAAGCAGCATCAACACCTTCAGCTCGGGGTTGATCTCCTTCGCCCTGCGTACGAGGTTCGTTCCACAGCCGCCGTCAAGAGTGTCCGTGCAGAGCAACAGGTTGGCAGCGCTAGTTTGAAGCCTCAGTAGGCAGTCATCCTCGCTGGTGCAGGCAGCCACCAGAGGTCCCTGTCCTTCGAACCAGGCTGTCCAGCTGCTCAGCAGAACAAGGTCGGCGGTAGCGATGGCGGTGCGACTGCGCTTCAGCATGCTGTGGCCTTGTCGGGACCGTTGCTGCAGAGACGGGATCCGTTCGCTGAGATCCAAAGGAGGGAGAGGCTCGGGGCCGTTGCCGCTAACCCATTCATGTTGACGTGAATTAGTGGGCGTGGATCCGCACTGTTATGGGCAGCTCAAATTGTCCACAATTGCTCAAGTTGATGGGTGGACCATGGCGTTCTTCGACTCCGAGATCGTTCAGGAGGAAGCCAAGCGTCTGTTCGGTGACTATCAGCAGTTGATGCAGCTGGGGTCGGATTATGGCAAGTTTGACCGCGAGGGCAAAAAGAAGTTCATCGACACAATGGAGGAGCTCATGGAGCGATACCGCGTGTTCATGAAGCGCTTTGAGCTCTCGGAAGACTTCCAGGCCAAGCTCACCGTGGAACAGCTGCGCAGTCAGCTAGGACAATTCGGGATTACCCCAGAGCAGATGTTTGAGCAGATGCAAGGCACGCTGGAACGGATGAAAAGTCAGCTGGACCAACCGCCCAGCTGAAGCGGCCCGTACGATTCAGCCCGCAATCGCTCTGCCTCGCCCATGGCTTCCACACCGTCTCTGCCGGCATGGCTGTCGCGTGGCATGGCCGATCTGTTTCCAGCAGGAGTTGGCGATGATGCTGATCAGTCGTTGGCGGCGAGGTTGACGCAGGCAGAGATTGAGGGAAAGCCTCTGCGTATCAAGCTTGGTATTGACCCCACCGGCAGCAACATCCACCTCGGGCACAGCATCCTTTTCCGCAAGCTGCGTGCTTTTCAGGATGCGGGGCACACCGCAGTTCTGATCATCGGCGACTTCACCGCCCGGATCGGAGACCCAACTGGCAAGAGCGCCACGCGGGTGCAGCTCACCGCCGAAGAGGTTGAGGCCAATGCCGCCACTTACCTGGCGCAGCTGGGCGCGGGCCAGCCGAAGCAGACAGCTCTGCTTGATTTTGAGACCCCTGGCCGCCTTGAAGTGCGCCGCAACAGCGAGTGGCTGGAAGGTCTTGACTTGCCTCAGACCATTGGCCTGCTGGGCACAGCCACCGTGGGTCAGATGCTGGCCAAGGATGATTTCTCCAAGCGCTATGGCAGCGGTGCACCGATCGCCCTGCATGAATTCCTGTATCCGCTGCTGCAGGGCTACGACTCCGTAGCTGTGAATGCGGATGTGGAGCTGGGCGGTACTGATCAGAAGTTCAATGTGGCCATGGGACGCGACCTGCAGCGCCATTTCGGATCAGGGACGCAGTTCGGCCTTCTGCTGCCGATCCTCGTGGGTCTTGATGGGGCGCAGAAGATGAGCAAAAGCCTTGGGAACACTGTGGGTCTTGAGGAAGACGCACTGTCGATGTACTCCAAGCTCGAGAAGGTAGGCGATGCCGCTATTGATGACTATGTGACATTGCTGACGGATCTGAACCCGCAGGCTTTGCCGGCAAACGCGCGCGAGAAACAGAAGGCGATGGCTCTGGCGGTGACCGCCAGCCGCCATGGCATGGAAGCAGCCCAAAAAGCCCAGGCTGATGCGGCGACACTGGTGAGTAGCGGCGGTGATGCCTGCGCGGATGTACCCGAGGCGTCACTGGCCGCGGTGAATTTTCCGGCCAAAGCGTTCTATTTGCTCAGTGCCGTTGGAATCTGCGCAAGCAGTAGCGAGGCGCGCCGCCAGATCAAAGGCGGCGCAGCTCGGTTAGAAGGGGAAAAGATCACTGACCCCAATCAGGAATTCGCGTCGGCCGCGGAACTGGAGGGCAAGGTGCTGCAGCTTGGAAAGAAGACCTTTCGCAGGCTGGTGGGCTGATCAGGCCCCTTTGGCCTTCATCAGCGCTCAATCGCGGCTAAGTGAATACTTCAGGGCTTTTGACCAGGATGGAATCAGTTGGTGCAGCTGCCTTGGCTTCTTCGCTTTCTGCTGATCCCGCTGAGCGGATCATCGTGGCCCTTGACGGCATGGACCCAGAGCAGGCACTGGCCTTTGGCGGCCAGGTGAGTGAACTCCGTTGGGTGAAGGTTGGTTTGGAATTGTTTGTGCAGGCGGGGCCTGCAGTAGTCAGCCAGTTGAGGGATCAGGGGCTGCGGGTGTTTCTGGATCTCAAGTTCCACGACATCCCGGCGACCATGGCTGGGGCCTGTACTGGGGCAGCGGCGCTGGGTGCGGAGTTGATCACCGTGCATGCCTGTGCTGGCCGCGAAGCGCTTCAGGCCGCGCAGGCTGCAGCAATGGCCAGTGCCCACAGTGCGGGGCTTGTGACTCCGACACTTCTGGCGGTCACTGTGCTCACCAGCTGGGATCAGCAGCGACTTCAGCAGGAGCTCGCCGTTCCCCAGGGCATTGCCGAACGGGTCTCGTCGTTGGCTTTGCTGTCGGCAACTGCAGGCATCGGTGGTTGTGTGTGTTCTCCGCTGGAGGCCGCGGCTCTGCGTGCACAGCATCCATTGCCGTTCTCACTGGTCACACCAGGAATTCGCCCCAAAGGAAGTGCGGTAGGTGATCAGGCCAGGGTGATGGGGCCTGCCGAGGCAATTGCTGCCGGTGCAAGCCAGCTGGTGATCGGTCGGCCGATCACAAGGTCAGCAGACCCTGGCGCTGCTTTCTCCGCCTGCTGCGAGGAGCTGGTGAATTGATCAGAGCCTCAGTCTATAAAGCATCGAAGGCTGACCAGCTGGACTCAAGACTTCTGGCCCACCTGTGGTTCGGTGCCGTTGATCAGTCGCTGAATATTGCTGCGGTGCCTCCAGAGCACTAGTCCCATCGCCACCAGGGCTACCACCAGATTGGCGTTGCTGGACGAACCGGCAGCCATCAGCAAAGGCAGGCTCAGCGCTGCCACCACGCTGGCGAGCGAGACGATCCGGCTAAGGCTGAACACGGCCATGAAGAGTCCGAAGCAGGCCAGTCCAACCGGCCAGGCCAGACCGAGAAACATGCCAAAACCGGTCGCGACTGCCTTTCCACCCTTGAAGCCCAGCCATACCGGCCAGATATGACCGGCCAGAGCCGCAAGGCCCGCCAGTACTTGAATCCAGTCGTTCACAGCCGAGGTTTGGTTGAGGGCTCTTGCCAGCAACACCGCAGCAGCGCCTTTGGCCACATCCACAAGAAACACAGCTAGTGCAGGCTTTTTCCCGACATTCCGAAGCACATTGGTGGCGCCGGTGGAGCCGGATCCGATCGTGCGTAGGTCGATGCCCTTGCACCATTTGCCGGCCAAGAAGCCGCTGGGAATAGAGCCGAGCAAGTAGCCCAGCAGCAGCGTAAGGAAGGGCATCAGAGCAGGTTGTCTTCGTCGTCGTAGGTTTCGCCTGGGCCGGCTGCAAAAGCCAGCCAGAGCGGGAACTGAAGCACGGGAATGTCCACCACCCGTTCCGCAGCGTCGATCAGGATCAGGGGGACTTCGCCGCGTTCTTCCAGTCGGTCCGCCCGCTCGACGAGGGCATCTCCTCGTTCAAACAGCACAATGCCGCTGCTCGGGCCGAAATCTTCCCGCCCTAGCCCGAGAGCATCCTGCAGACCTCGTCTCCAGTCCCCCAGGCGTTCAGGCTGTCCCGCTAGGACCAGGGTCTGGAACTGATCGCCGTAAAGCTCTCCGATGATGGCGATCAGGGCCGCCCCCAGCAGCACGTTGCGAGGACGACTGCCTCGGCTGGCCTGGGCTCCCCTGCCTCCCTGATTGAAAAACCAGTCCTCGAGCAGAGTGATGTCGCTGTCGTCCAGGCTGCGGCGCAGTTTCCAGGGTTCGGCATAGAAGTCGGGCTGCTCTAGAAAACGCCTGAGGTTGGTTCGGATCAGCTCCTCATCGGGACGGAAGGTGTCGGCCAGAGCCGGGGAGCCACCGGCGTTCGCCATGGCCTGTTCGGCGGCGGCTTCGGCTACCTGAGCATCCAGTGGTGAAGGCTTCACCACCACGGGCTGAGCCACGAGCTCGAGCGTCTCCACCGATTGGGCAAGCCCCTGTAGGGCTCCACCCAAATACTCCTGAAAGCCCTTCACTCGTCTGGCGATCGCATCGGACTGGCCTGCAAAGCTGGCGGTCATCTCCTGCTCCAGTTGCCCTTTGCGCTGCTGGAGGCTGTCGATCTCCTGCTGCAGTTTGTCTCGCCGAGACTGAAGATCCATCAGTGCTAGCTGGATCAGCGATTCAGACGAAGGTTCCACGTCATCGCTTGCGGCGATGGATGCCTCGCTGTGCGCCTCTTTGGCTTGCGGCGCGTCCTGGAATGGCGAATCGTTCTCGTCAGGCATGGTCGGCTTGTCCTGAACTCATTTCAGCGGATTGAAGGGCTCATGGCCCAAATACAACGTTCTCGTTGGCTTGCAGTGATGGTTCTTTGACCTGTATGTCGGATTTGAGAATGGGTTTTGCAGGCTCAGGGCTGGGGAGTCTCCAGGGAACCCACCCGCTCTTCCAGCTGCTGGCGTAGCTCAGCAGGATTGAAGAGGATCGGTAGGAAGTGGATGCTCTTGATTTCGCGGAAATAAAACAGGCCTGGCAGCCAGGGGGCAAACAGTCGCCAGCTCTGCCATTCGGCGTAGGGAAATCTGCGCAATTCCTGCTGCCCACGCCAGACCACCAAGGTGTCGCCGGTGAACTCAAGACGCAGGCTGTAGGTCTGAACGAACAGGAAAATGCCGAAAAGCCCTACCACCACGGTGGGCCATGGGGTCAACGGCAGTGGCAGCAGGCAGAGGCTGAGGAGAATGATCAGCAGCGCTAGACGTGGGCTCGGGCTGATGCTCACAGGGTCTTGGTTAGGGCTAGAGGTTGTTGTGGTCATGGAATGAAGAGGTTGCTTCAGCCTCCGAAGAGGATTTGAGTCAGGAGTACGTCCATCAGGGCCACGGTCACCAAGATCATCACGACCGCGCCGGTTGTGCTGGTGCCCACCTCCTTCGGCCCTCCCTGGGTGGTCATGCCCCAACCACAGGCCAGCACAGCGATCTGCACTCCGAAGACCAAAGCTTTTACCAGCATGAAAGGAAGGTCATCCGGCACAAGCCAGGTGCGGGCTGAGGTCCAGAACACCTCAGGAGGGATCTGATAAATCTCCGTGCTGCTGATCTGGCCTCCCAGGAGCGCCACCGCAAAGAACAACAGGCACTGCACCGGCGCCATCACCACCATGGCGATCAGGCGGGGAACGACCAGGTATTCCACAGGATCGGTGCGCAACATCGTGATGGCATCGACCTGTTCGGTCACTTTCATAGTCCCCAGCTGCGCCGCATAGGCTGTCGCCACTTTTCCTGTGAGCAGGGTGGCCGTCAGTAAGGGCGCGATCTCACGAGCCAGGCCAATCGCCAGCACGCCGCCAACTGTGGTGCTGGCCCCCATGTTGCTGAGTTCCTTGGCGACCTGAATGTTGAACACCGTGCCCGCAGCCAGTGCAGTGATGATCACGATTAGAAAGCTGCCGGGTCCGGCCTCCTGCAGCTGATCCAGCAGGTCGATGGTGTTAATGCGGCCCTGGGCGGTGGCGGTCACCGCCTGTCCGCCGATGATCAGACTGCTGCCCAGCCTGTTCAGCCAGCGGGGCGATTTCAACTGGGTTCGGAATCGAAAGGAGGTCATGCGCGTTGCAGGTGGGCACCGCGGTCGGGCCAGTGTCGTATCACTATCAGGCCAACCATGACCAGGATGGCTGGGATCAAACCCATGCTCATTCGAATGGCGAGAAGAGCATTCTGGGGCTGTTCGATAAAACTGAGTGCGCCGTCGCACATTTCAGTGGAGATATACCCGGTGAGCTGAAGCAGCGCGCCGAACATACTCATGCTGACTCCGATGATCAGCTTCTGGCCAAACACCATCCAGGCGGTGTAGAGACCAGCGGGATGGGTCGGGTCAGCATCAATCGCATCAGGCAGCAAAGACCAGGGGATCAAGTAGGCGGTGGACGCTCCAAGGCCCACCAGCATGATCAGGCCGATCAGGGGAATTAGTTCCCCCGTCGTTCCTCCGTTCTGCATTGGCGGAAAGATCGTTGAGAGCAGGCAGGCCATGATCCAGATCCCGGCTCCCCATCGCAGCGCCACAATCCTGCCGCTCCGGTTGGAGAGCAGGCTCCAGAGCTGAAGGCCAACCAGGGCGCTCAGCTGGAAGGGCAGCAGAATCCAGGTGGAAAGGTTGGGGGGGACCCTCACGACCTGGACCAGCCAGATCAGGGCGACAACCTGCATCAACTGAAGGCCGAACCAAAGCAGGAGGTAAAGCCCGAGAACCATCAGAAAGCGTGGATTGGAGCGGATCCTCTTGATCTGTTCCAAAGCTGGTTCAGCCTGGTTGCTCGGTCGCTGAGCCCGCTTGGCGAACGGTGCAAGGCCCCAGCAACAGGCCAGTGTCGACAATGCAGCGATGGTGCCTGTGATGCGTCCCATGCGTAGATAACCATCGGCGCCGTCGGTCAACACGATGGAGGCCACGATTAGGCCACTGAGCCCGGCGAGAATGGAGCCGGTGAAACGGGCTGCGTTCAGTCGGGTTCGAATTGCCGTGCTCGTGGTCAGCTCTGTGGAGAGTGCCGCATAGGGCAAATTGACGCTGGTGTAAGCCGACATCAGCAGGATTGCCATCACCACGTAGTAAGTGGTGCGCTGAAGTGTGTTGCCTTCCGGGACCCACCACATCGCCGCAAGAGCAATGCCAAGGGGAAGAGCGGCTCCGAGCATCCAGGGAATGCGTGGACCCCAGCGGCTGCTGGTGTGGTCGCTCATCCAGCCGATCAGCGGATCGTTGATGGCGTCCCAGACCTTGATCACCGTGAGCAATGAGCCGGCGAGGATGGCGGGCAGGCCTGCGGTACAGGTGAAGAACGGAAATAGGTAAAAGCCAAGCTGCGTTGCAGCCAGTCCCGTGCCTGCATCACCCAGTCCGTAGGCGACCATCAGGCGGCGGCGGGATCCCCCGGGAAGGGTGCTGGTGCTCATCAAGCAGAGAGGGGCAGACGGACCGCCATAATGAATGCGCACAACACCTGCGATCACGCCACTCAAGGCGTTGGTACAGATGTATTCGTGCGGGCGTAGTTTAGTGGTAAAACCTCAGCCTTCCAAGCTGATGATGCGGGTTCGATTCCCGCCGCCCGCTTAACGTTCTAATCCCAAGCTCCACAGAGGTTCGCTTCTTAGAGGTTGAGAGAATTGGCATACTCTCGAGCAATCATCACCACCAAACTTCTGGCTTCAAGGGGGACGCCGCTCGGACTCCAGGGGTCCAGTGTCTTGGGAAGGTCCTCACCTGCAGGAAGAGCCGTGTCGATCAAGCGGTGCCAGGGAGATGCCGGCTTGGGCAGATCAAAGTGCATGGCCTTGAAGTAAGCGTTGAATCCCGCCCAGAGCACGGCCCCCTGTTTGCCGCGATGCAGGCTCATCGCCAGGCAATGGGACCAACTGGCCCAGTCAGGTTTGCCCAGTTCCACGCCATGCCACTGGCGCCACAAGCCATCAGGATCACTGTTGCGGCGCTGCTGCTGAGGCTGTTCGCTGTGAGCCAACAAAGGGTTCAGTAGCTCCGCCAGTTCTGAGCGTAGTGTCAGCAGTCGCTTCACGAAGTCGAGCAGCTCCCTGTCGCAGTGCTCCTCGGACCAGATCATCCAGCTGAGCGGAGTGTCCTGGCACCAGGTGTTGTTGTTACCTCCCTGGCTGCGTCCAACCTCGTCGCCCATCAACAGCATGGGCACACCGCGAGCCAGAAGCAGTGTGCTCAGCATGTTGCGTTGCTGCCGCTTGCGCAGGGCGGTGATCGCATGGTCACTGCTGGGACCTTCAACGCCATGGTTCCAGCTGTTGTTGTGATTTTCCCCGTCGCGGTTGTCCTCACCGTTGGCGAGGTTGTGCTTGCTGTTGAAGCTCACCAGATCCATCAGTGTGAAACCATCGTGGGCCGTCAGCAAATTCACGGAGCGGCCCAAGCCCGCCGGTTTGCCGTCATAGAGATCAGGGCTGCTGCGCAGGCGCTGTGCCATGGACCAAGTGCTGTCGTCGTCGCCTTTCCAGAAGCTGCGTACGGCATCACGAAATCGGCCGTTCCAGGTCCCTATGCGCCGAGCCGGGAAGTCATTGAGTCGATAGAGACCACCACAATCCCAGGGTTCGCTCACGAGTTTGAGCTCACTGAGCAATGGGTCGGCCTCCATCGCTTCGAATAGTGCGGGCTTATCCAACGGCTTCAGTCCTTCGCCGCGGCTCAGGGCAATGCCCAGATCAAAACGAAAGCCATCCACTCCCAGTTCCAACGCCCAGCAGCGCAGCGACTCCAGAATCAGTTCCCGGCTAAGTGGCTGGTGGGCTGCAATTGTGTTGCCACAGCCACTCACGTCCTGGTAGTCACCCTTGTCGGTTTGGTGGTAATAAGTGCGATCGGCGAAACCACGCCAGCTCAGAGTTGGGCCATCAACATTGCCTTCGGTTGTGTGGTTGTAAACGACATCGAGCAACACCTCCAGGCCGGCGTCGTGACAGGCCGCCACCAGATCACGCATTTGATTTCTTGCCTTCATCGGGTCATCACCGCCGACATAGCCCTGATGCGGAGCGAACCAGCTCAGTGGGCTGTAGCCCCAGACGTTGTCTCGCCCAGGGGGTGCATCCTGCGGATCAAAGGCCTGCACTGGTAGCAGTTCGATCGTGGTGATGCCCAACTGCTTGAGGTAGGGGATCTTGTCGATTACTCCCAACAGGGTGCCTTTTCGATCTGGGGTCACGCCGCTGTCGCTGCGTTGCGTGAAGCCTCCAATGTGCAGCTCGTAGATCACTGTCTGCTGCCAGCTATGCCGAGGCCTGGGGTGGGCATCGAAATCGAAGCGGTCCCGCTCGCAGACCAGTCCCTTCAGGCAGCAATGGGTATTGGGTGAAGCACCAATAGCCGCTTCGCGTTGATAGACCGACCAGCCCGTGATGGCCCTGGCACAGGGGTCCAACAGCACCTTCGCGGGCCGGAATCCATGGCCTCCAGGTGCGAGCGGGCCGAACACTCGATAGCCATAGCAGCAACCTGCCGTAAGGCCCTCCACCTCCACATGCCAGTAGTCGCCAGATCGGTGGTTGCTGTCGTTCAGATCAATCAGCTGTTCGGGGCTGCTGGCCTCAGCCGTAGGGAAAATCAGCAGTTCCACCCGGTTGGCGCCTGGAGCTGCCACAGAGAAATTCACGCCATGGGCGGTGATGCTGCTGCCAAGAGGCCAAGGTTTGCCTCGTCGGATCGCGCTCAAAGATCCACTCCCAGGAGGCAGGTGAAGCCTTCAAAGTAGTAATAGCTCCGGTGACTCATCGTGTCTGTGATGACCTCCTCGCTGGAGCTAGGCCGTCCTCCCCTACAGATCCGGCCCGATCTTTGGCTGTTTCCGCCCAATCGTGACTGTCGTGGAGGCTCGTCCTGGTGGCTGGATGTGGATCCTGAACCCGTTCTGATCGATTGTCCGCCGCTGACCCAAGCCACCCTGGAAGCTTTGCGGGAACTGGCGCATGGCCGATGCGCCCGAATTCTCCTCACCAGCCGCGAGGGGCATGGACGCCTGCGTCGCTTGCAGGAGCGCATGCAATGGCCCGTGCTCGTTCAAGAACAGGAGGCCTATTTGTTGCCTGGCGTTCAGCAGCTCGAAACCTTCTCCGAGGAGACTGTCACCCTTTCAGGCCTGCGACTGCTCTGGACGCCTGGGCCCACTCCCGGTCATGCCGTTGTGCATGCTCCGGTGCCGGTGAATGTGCTGTTCTGCGGACGTTTGCTCGTGCCGGTTGCCAAGGATCAATTGGCACCTTTGCAGCACCGTCGCACCTTCCATTGGCCCCGGCAGCAGCGCAGCATCCGTCGATTATGTCGTTGGCTTCCTTTAGAAGCTTCTCCACGACTGGCTTCTGGGGCAGGTCTTGGGGCTCTGCGTGGTGGTCATCTGGCCCCCTTCAACAGCTGGGATCAGCAGTTAAAAGAAGCATTTGACACGGTCTGATTCACACAAGATTCGGTGAAAGCATTGCGGCACGGTGTTTTTCGGTTGCCGCACAGCGATTGTCTCCATACGATTAGCGCGCTCAGGGAAGCCGTGCGGATGTCGACCTCCGCATCGTCGATCCAACCGCTTCCGCCACTTTCCCCCACCCAATGAACAAAGCTGATCTCGTCAATCTGGTTGCCGCCCGCACAGAGCTCACCAAGACCGATGTGTCTCTGGTGGTGGACGCCGCTATCGAAACCATCATCGATTCCGTTGTGGAGGGCAAGAAGGTCTCCATTCTCGGTTTCGGTTCATTTGAGCCTCGCGAGCGTTCTGCCCGTCAGGGTCTGAACCCCAAGACCGGTGAGAAGATCAAGATTCCCGCCAAGCGCGTGCCTGCCTTCACTGCCGGCAAGATGTTTAAAGACCGCGTTCAGGGCTGATTTCCTTCCACATCCCTTGATCGGGGTGGTCCTCTGGGGCCACCCTTTCTTGTGTGAACCTTTCTGATCGTCTCCAGGCTGTTTTTGAGCAGGGTCGCCAACGGCGTCTACAGGGTTATCGCGGACGTTTTGCTCCGACTCCCTCTGGTCCCCTGCATCTGGGCAACCTGCGCACGGCTCTGATCTCTTGGCTACAAGCCCGTCTTCAGGGCGGTGAATGGTTGCTGAGGATTGATGATCTCGACACTCCGCGCATCAGGATCGGCGCGGTCGAGTCCGCTCTCGAAGATCTGCGCTGGCTTGGATTGCACTGGGATGGCCCAGTGATCATGCAAAGCCAGCGCCTCTGGCTCTACAACTCCTGCCTCTCGGCCTTTCGGCAGGGCCAGCTCCTCTATCCCTGCCGATGCAGTCGTCGCCAGTTGGGTGCCGGTAATCGCTATCCGGGAACCTGCAGGGAGATGGAGAGGGGTTGGGGAATTCAGGACGGACGCCTGCCGGCCTGGAGGTTGAAAGTAAAGGCCGCTGATGAACCACGCTGCGGTGATTTGGTCCTGCGCCGTGCTGATGGATTCATCGCCTATCACCTTGCAACGGCAGTGGACGAGCTGGCACTTGGCATCACCGAAGTGGTGCGGGGCGCCGATCTGGCTGTGGTGTGTATTGCCCAGCAGGCGGTGATCGCATCGCTGGAGGAGCAACCTCCCAGTTATCGACATACACCGTTGCTCTGTGATCCGGAGGGGCAGAAGCTCTCCAAGCGTGAACAGACCGCGGGGCTGGCCCCTCTTCAGGACCAGCAGTGGACGTCGCAGAGGGTGGTGGGCTGGCTGGCTGGTTCGCTAGGGCTGGTCAACCAGCACGCCTCTTTATCGGTGTACGAGCTGCTGCAGGAGATTCGCTCCAGGCCATTGCCGTTGCAGGGTTGTTTCGATCAGTCCATTTCTTAAGGAAGCCTTTGGGATCACAGGGGTCTTCCGCTCCCACACTGAAGTTGCATTTCTAGCTCGGACATGGCGATCTGCTCCAGCTGCGGCGGCAGTGGTATCAAACGCATTAGCGAGCAGCGCTTCAGGACTTGTCAGAATTGTCTGGGCAGAGGAGTGCTGCAGTCGGTCTCCACCTCCTCCAACTCAACGACAGCTCGTTCCATCGTTCACTCCTTTGAAGAGAGAGCTGTGAAGCCCAAAGAGGTGGTCTTCAAGACAGCGGCGACTTGCGTTTCTGCCAAATAAAAAATGTGGCTGTCGCCACGACAGCCAACAGCGGTATAGCTGTGAACAGTAAGAGTGCGACCGCAGTCCAGTCGGTATACATCCGATCTTCGATCGAGTGAATTCATTCTTTCAGTTGATCTCAGGATTCGTGCCAAGCGTTTGGCCTTGAATTCTCTGAAGTGCTTCAGGTCCTGTCTCGGTTGTGTCTCCTGATCAACAACTCCTTGAACAATTTGGTTAGGGCATTGATGCCTGCAACTGTCTCCTTTGTTTTTGGCAGCGTTGAAGCCCCGGTGCAGGCAACGTCGCTGGAGGTCGTGCAGCCGCTTCTGATTGCATGCTTCCGCAGCGCCAATGCAAGCAGCTGTGATCGAGCTCTTGTGCTGATGGAGGCGATGCAGCGCCGGGCCGCCGAGCGGGAGATGTATCCCTGTCAGACCTTGCTACTTGGACTACAGGCGGAAGTCTTAATGGTGCAGCTTGCTGAACATCGTGGTCAGAAAGCTTTCGAGACTTTGCGGGAGAGTGAGCGTCTTTGCTCAAGCCTTTGATCTGAAGTTCAATCTCCTTCAGAATGGAGGGCCATGCATCAAGCGTCGTGAGCGTGTTTCTGATGAGTGTTGCCGCTCTGGTCACGATCAACGCCAGTCTGGTCAGTGCCGTTCGGGCACAGGTTCGTTTCGATGACTGCCAGCCTGTCGCGGGTGGAGGAATTACTTGCAACACAGTTCCTTACGGCAACACCCGTGCCGACATGATTGACGGCGAGTTCGGCCTGATGGATCAGGCCAGTCCTGGATGGGCGGAATACAACCCCTATGAGGGGTATGACGACATGCTGGGTGGCAACCAGACCTGATGGCTTAAGTGCACAGTCCTCACGAGTGGATGTCTTTGAGATTGTCAATCCGGATCCATCAGTTTGTTTAAAAAGTCATGCATGCGTTCCACAGCTAGTTTCAAGTTCTGCTCTTCACTAAGCCCTGACCGTTTTCGTGGCTTGAAACTGTGGTCACCATCTGGAATCCAGGCAAGCTTTAACCGCTCGGAGAGCTCATAGTTTTTCACTTCCTCCCTGCTGCCCATCGCATCACGCTCTCCCTGAACAACAAGAGTCGGTGTCTGCAGATTCTGTAAATACTCCACTCGTAATGTCTCTGGTTTGCCTAGGGGATGAAATGGATAGCCAAGACAGATGCATCCCAAAATCTTGTTTTCGCTCCACAACTCATCGGAAAGCAGGCTGGCGATCCTCCCTCCCATGGATTTGCCTCCGATGATCAGCGGTTGATTGGCGACTAAAGACTGAACTTGTTCGACATAACACTTCAACAGGACCTCTGCTCTGTTCGGTGGTGTTTTGCGGCCAGTGATGCGTCGCTGGGTCATATAGGGAAATTCGAAGCGGATGACCTGCCATCCCTTCTCCGCAAGGCCCTTAGCCATCTCGTTCATGAAAGGGCTGTCGATACCGGCTCCGGCCCCATGGGCCAGCACCACCGTCGCCGGCCCCGTCAGAGGGCCACACACCAGTGTGTTGTCCATGCTGTTCTCAGGCGGAACGTCTGTTTTTGTTCAGTCAAGGTAGGCATGGCCTGAATGTGTCGGTCTGGAGAGGGATTAGGACTGTTTTTTCAGGTCTGTTCCAAATCGGTGTCTTGCTGAGTGAGCAAGATTATTAAGCGTGATGGCTAAATTCTCATGCTTGTCAATCAACTAATACTTTTCTTCAGGATGGTCGAATCGCTTCGCTGTACACACTTATTGATTTGAAACATCTGCGCCAGAGGTGCGTAAAATCATGGGTCGATACGTAATTTTATGTTGCTTGCTGAGGCATCAGAATTGGCGATGTCGATGAAATAAAGGCGGGCCGATCAAATTGGATCGACCTCGAAGGGCAAATGACGCTTGCTTTTCTGAAAAAGTCACATTGCTGCTATCAATTTGATTGATAAAAATGAGTCGATGCAAGTGCAGCATTGAGGCCGAAATAGTGCATCAATCAATACTTGGAGGAGAATGCCTCCTTCTAAACTGTTTGAAATGAGGTTGTTGTTGTGTTCAATTACAAGATCCTTTTGGTGGCCTCTCCAATAGCTTTCTCAGTTGTCAGCACGGCATTCTGGCTGACTCGATGGGAAATTATTGTTTGGGGGAAGCAGTTCTTTGGAGTGCCATCGATTCAGAATCGTAAAGAATGGATCGATAGCCCTTTGGCTCCTTTCAAGAGAAAAGATGGAGGCTACCCTGTCTTTACAGTCAGGACTTTGGCCGTGAATGCATTAGGCATTCCAACAGTGTTCTTTTTGGGAGCGCTCGCAGCGATGCAGTTTATCCGTAGAGCAACGCTTTACTGACCAAATGGATTCATTTGAATTTATTGAAGAAGTTGTCTTTGCCGCAGTTTATTTTTCGGCATTGATTTGGTTTTCTATGTATTTGGTTTCAGGTTACATTTATTTGATGGGGTGATTCTGTCGCTTGGTGGTTAGGTATGCGGCAGCTTTCGTTGCAAGTTTGTTTGTTGGTGTGCTTTCGTTTGTCGCTATGCCGTTAAAGCTTTATTGAAGAGTGGCAGCAATATTTTCGATTATATTTTGCTCTTGAAGAGTGTAGATAGCCCTATAAAGTGCTGAGTCCGCACCTGCTTCGCCGCTGTGAATTCTGATTAGTGCTTGTCGAATAAGTTCTGCAAGAAGTGCTTGAGTTTGATCTTCCAATGTTGGTAGAGAACTCTTGTATAACCATACTTCGCGCATGGAATTTGATTATTCATCTTGGACCTGCTCGGGCAATCAATGAGATTCAAGGCAGTGAGATTTAGCTCTTGCCACTGCTCGATTTGTTTCGCCTGGGTGGGTCATGTTGTCAGAGTGCTGCACTTGCTTGCCGTAGGTTTTTGAATAAAAGGAGTGCTTGATGAAATCGCTTAATCGTTTTGGCAGGCAGTTATTTCGACCATTCCTTGCGATTTTATTCTGCGCATTGCTGATGCTGCCATCAAAAGCATTGGCGATTTACCCAAGTGGTGGTGGTCTTCCAGATATCGGTCTTGACCGAAGTCTTCAGGGAAGTGATCAGGCAACAGAGGCCTTTAAAGAAAAATATCCTTTTTACGAACGAGATGAGGATGGAAAGCCAATTACCAAGGAATTTGTTAAATACGATTTGTCTAACTATGACCTGTCTGGACTTGATCTGAGAGGTGCATTGTTTAGTGTTGCGACTCTGAAGCGTGCAGATCTTGAGGGAGCAAATCTAGAAGGAAGTATTGCTTATGCAACTCACTTCGAAGAGGCCAATCTCACTAATGTGAATTTTAGAGATTCTGTGCTGACCAAGAGTTTCTTTATGGCAACGACCATTGATGGAGCTGACTTCTCGGGAGCGATTATCGATGATCCTCAACGTGAGGCGATGTGCTCCAGAGCCGCTGGAGTTAATCCGGTCACTGGTGTTGAAACCTACGACAGCCTTGATTGCTTGAGTTTGGATATGCGCTCTGCAAAGTCGTAGTTGCTCTAACTACTTTTAGAGTTGCTTTTATTCTCTGTCTAGATACGGTTTTTAATCCTTGATTATAATAACGTGTTCTTAAGATGTTAGCTGTCTCGTAGATCATTGACGTTGCTACTTGACTATTTAACCATTCGATCGAGGCGAAGCTGGCGTTGGATAATTTTCTGAAGGTGCTCCACTTTTCTCTCAAGCTCCTCCACTCGTTTTTGCAGATTTTCTCCCTGCGGATGATTGCTAGCTGAGATGTTCTGCCTTCCTTCATTCATCATTTCTGTGTAGGTTAGAGCCCTATTTGGTTTGTGTTCTTCAGAAATAGGTCTTGCATCTTTTGTTTCGTCTGGCATCATTGTGTTTAAAGCATGAGAAAGTCTAGTACCTTTAGGTCGAGGCTTGAGTGATGGCGTTATCGGTTTGTATTGTTAATTGGGCGTGAAACTTAAAGCATTTTGAGAATATTGGCTTTACTAGTGCGCGAGACGCATATTGCAGGCGAAATGAAAAAAATAAGGTTCAGCTAATACTTGTATTACCCGCTTTCTCAAAGGCTCACCACATGATCCAATCATCAGAAAGACTGGTCTTTTTTTATTTAAAAATCAATTTCCCAAAAGCTCAAATGAGGTATTTGCTCATCAAGCACCTTTTCTAATGGAGGCATCATCAAGTTGACTTTTCATCAGGGCAAGCCGTTGCGTTCTGTTTGTTCCAGTTGTTAATACCCCCGGATCTTGCTGCGTGTTTCAGCAAGGGCTTAGCAGCAGAGATTAGAAACCCTTCTCAGGAGTCTCAAATTCTCTGAACAGGGCACCGGCTTCTTCAGTGCAATCCTGCTTCATTAGCATGCGAATGCGTGCCTCCCACCATGGCCCAACTCTGGCCTCAGCATGTTGCAAAAACACTGGATCAGTGAACCGAAGCTTTGCATCTTCAGATTCTCCGCAGTGGCGTTTTGACAAGGCTTGTCTCTGTGATGGCGAAAAATTACTGCCATGCTCAGAACAGGATGTATTGATCAGATCAAGCTCAAGTAGCGATTGCACTAGCTGGCCTCTGCTGCGTTGCGCTGTTTAGGGTGATCATTTCGGGTGTATGTGGCTGGGTACCGCTTGCATCGAAGCTGTGAGGCGCCATGCTGCTGCTGTTGTTCAAGGTATGAGTGATTGATTATGAAGTGCATCCCTGGGATTGGGGTTTTGGCGTTGCTCGGTCTCAGTTTCAACAGCTTTGCATTAGCCAATATCAAAGACGAATTTCAACGTGCTCAAGGTTGCGACTATTTTAAGGCTCCATATGTCAGTGATGTTGGTGTGTATAAAGATGCGAAAGTGCGCTTTTGCATTAGCGCTGATCAACAAGAATTGATCTATGTCATGGCTATGGGTACCTCATGGGTGGTTCCTTTTAATCGTCAATATCGTTCCAAAGGCATCCTGAGCTTGAATACATTGGAAGATAACCGCCTTGTTCTTTATCAGAAAGAAGATGGTGTTGTCACGAGAAAAGTTTTGGGGCGCAAGCGCGGCTCTTAATCAGAAGAGTCTTCCATTTAGCTCGCAGCTCTGGTAGGGCTTGTCCCTGTTATGGCCCTGCTGATCCTTTCGCGTTGCTGCGTCGTCTTTGAATGCTTCGTTGGTTGGCTATTTGACAGTCTTCTTGGCATTGCGATGAAAAGCTTGAAAAAAAGAGATCCACATGGCGTACCAAGCACGGAATTCTCAGGCTCCACGGCGAGGATCCATGCCTCCGAAGCCCCAGGATTCGATCAACCTGAAAATTGCCTCCTCAACGTCCTTCACTGAGGAATGGCAGCCCAGCCAGCCACAGCTTGATAATCAAATCAATGTTGCGATTGAAGATATTCGCACGATTCTTCAAACGCTTCAAAGTGACATCGGAGCGAGTGACCGTTACGTCTTAGGGCTTCTGGATGTCGTTGCCGACGATTACCGCGCACAGTTGCCATCAGGGAAATCCTGATTGACTAAAGCTGATGCTTGATACAAGCGGCCGTTAATAATTTTCACCCAGTCGCCAGTGACGTCAAATGATTTTCGCTTTCGGTTGAAATGATACTTGCTTGGCAGGCATTAAGGAGATGATGTCTAATTAGTTAAGGTGAAAGGTCCGTCAGCCATGGTGATGCTGAGTGCTTTGATTGGTGTTTCGCTTATTTTCTGGTTCACGGTTGGATTTTTTAGTCATGTCAACTGGTTCCAAAATGCTTTTAGGCGCGAAGCTGAGAAGATCGACCGTCAGCAGATTGGCAGCCAGAGTAAAAGCCAAATTTTGACTGGTTCCGGAAGTCTTACTGCCAAAAAGGGGTTCGTGCTTGCCTATTGGGACGATATTAATCAAGCGTTCTCTGCAAGTGGCTCTGATCAGGCTGAGCGAAGTCCGGTTGTTTTCGATATCGCAGCCATCAATCTTGTTGCATTTACTTCCATATGCATGCTTGTATTTGTTAGCAAAGGTTTATTTCACTCTTTGGGTTTGACGTAAAAGCTAAAGATTTTGATTTGTTCTCGGCTTGGGGTTTTGTCTGCTACTCTGAGAGTCAACTAATCGTCTAATCGTCGAGCCGCTCTAGCAATACATTGCACTTATAATCCATTTTTATGTCCCATTGCTGATTATTTTTGATTGCTTCGAATTCGTATAGGCCGTCATCATTCTCCTTATCGATAATATTAAATCCCCTTGCTGTTAGTTTCTGCGAGCATTCAGAGATTGTCCGAGGTTGAGCATGAGCGATCATGGCTGTCATGCCAATCAAGGCTGCCACCGCCAATATTGTGGTCTTGATGAAACGTCTCATTGATGCTCAATTGATTCTAGTCGACCCATAGCAATCTTCTTCTGCTTGTGCCAAAGGCTTGAGAATCCGATCGATGAGTGATCAGATTTCACTTTTTCCTGCAATAGCCGGCGCCGATATTCATCCACCCTGACTTGCAGGCTTCTCCATTCGTGGGTGCAACCTCATAATAGATCGGCGAAACACATGTTGTACCAAGCGTGTTGACGTAACCCAAGGGGCATTGATTGTGTCCCTGAGCTTTGGGGATTTTTTTCTGGGCTAGAGCAGTACCCGGTGTCACGAGAAGAGTCAGCAGGATTAGGAGTGATGGACGCATAGAGAGCCTTGGCTGTTGTTTGAGACGTGTTTTAAGTCAGACCCACCGTAACTGCCAACAATCGAAGGAAATCCGCTTCTCCTGCAGGCAGGCTGGTTGAGCGAGGCTCTGCCGTGAGTTACGGGTGAGTCGAGCAGCCCTGTACGCTGATCGACTCGTTGGACAGCATTTCGAGTCTTGCAAGCGAGCTGCTCGGATTCGCTTTAGAACAGTTTATAACTCTTCAGCGTCATTTGTATGTCTTGAAGCACTTAAATGATCCTTTTTGTTTCCGCTTTCACGCAGCGATCTGTCTTGTGTCTTGGCATTGCCTCTGCGGAGTGGCCGGGGGTACTGTTAATTCATCGCAATGTTGAGTCATTTCCGGATGTGGAACATGGTTGGTTTGTTGCTTGGAAATCTTGAGCTGGATGCACTGACTTCAACTGTTTTTGTCATTGCAACAGTTTTTTTCATGGCGAGTTTTGTCTATGTTTCTCGAACCAATGACATGATTGGTTCTTTGAAATCATTGTTGCCTAAAGGCAAGAGTAGGAGGCCTCTGCCAGGTCCGGATGAGCCACTCTGAAGTTAAAACGATAGAACTGCATCATGTCGATTGCTTTTGCTGATTTGCCATCATTCTGAGCTGATATGTTCTAGAAGCGTGTTTTGCAGCGAGCGGCGTGAATTTGTAGCTCGCTCTCGAAAGTATTGTTTGACGTGCTGTAAGCGTGAGGTGCTTTGTTCCCTGTGCCCAAGACCCCTGCTGAGCAATTGAATCCCCGCTGATCGATATTCAGCTGAAAGGTCTCTAATTGCAGGCCTTGCTGTTCCTCCTGCTCGGGCGTTTGCCTTTCCAAGGGTGGCATCGGAGGTGTGACTGGTCCTGAAAGAAGCAATGCAAGCAACATGCAGCCATTTCTGTCATGGCCGATTTTGTCCTATGTCAGCGGTGATTGGAAGTGCTCCAGGTACTAGCCGGCGATTACCTCAAGCCATAGCAGTCCACTGAGACACAGTGATGCAATGGCTAGTGAAAGCCAGTTGTCCTTCAGAACGCGTGTCATCCATTGTTGGTATCTGCATCAATCAAACGAGCTTTAGCTCAATGAGCAAGTTTTTGAAACGTGCTAGCTGAGTCCTGAACATTGGTTCAGTGGCCAGAATGGTCTCTGCTGCTTCGGTTGCATGTCACAAGAGATCCCACTTCAGGAACAGGTGCGTAAATGGTTTCGCAGTCATCTGCTGGGTCGTGAGGTGGAACTCCAGGAGCTCTATGACCTCCCTCAGAGTGAATTGGACCTGCTGATGGCCGAAACGGCAGAGATCCGCTCTGACGGGGAGAACCGTGCTCGCAGCCATGGCCGCTGGTGCACTGCGGGATATATGCTGGAATTGGCCCGGATCATTGATGCCAGAAGAGCCGAAGTTTGATCAGGAACTGTCTTTCTGCGTTTCATTGCGGGCTGCGGTCCATCACCTTGTTGAGCACGGCTGTTTTGATGCGAGCCCGGTCTCGTTCCACGTAGATGGCAGCCCAGTGATCTGGCTTGTCCTTGTCATGGATGGCCTTGATTGGACCATCAAGCTTGCGTAGCACTTCATCTACAAATGCTTCCGGGGTGTCTCCAAAGGTGTCGTGCTTGCTAAGTAACTTGTCGAGCTTTTTGAAGAGTTGTGTGGCTCTGGACATGAATCAGGGCAGAAGTTGTCTTGATCATGACTCTTCGCGGGACAGTCGAGCTGATTTGATCTGAGATCGCTGATTGTTGCTGCTGGGAATAGCTGTTCAGCAGTTTCGCTGCTGATCAATTAGAAGGAGGCTGTCCGGTGTCCATCCTCATCCATGCCCGATACTTCATCTCAGCCCGCCGGATTTAACCCACTCGCCATGGTCGATATGTGGCAAGACATGCGCGCCCTGGTCGACCAGTGGGAATCAAAATACAATTCAAGCCCTGCAGATGCAGCTGTTGCTTTTCAGGAATTCTCAGCAACCCTTGTGGATCAAGCCAAGAATCTCTAGGAGCGCAATGATCTTATGGCTTTTCAGCTTTAAAAGCTTTGCCGCTGTCTGTTGAATTCTGCCCCTTGTGCGTGCTGAATAGTCACTGGCTTGGCTGGCTTGTAGGGCGAACGCTTCATTTCAGGCCAGGCTGACATTGAATTTTGTAGAGGAAAACAAAATTCTCCACTCCCAACTTACCGGCACCAACATATTCGCGGTTTAGGTAGGTGGCAATCTCAAGAGGTTGTCCTTCTGCTTGTATAACGGATTAATAGGTTAGGCGCACTGAAAAGCCTGTGTTGATAATATCGTCGATAATCAGAACAGATTGATTTTTGAGGATTTCGGTGTAACCTCGCTTAATTTCGAAGTTAATAGTTTCCCCTTGTTCGTAGACTGCATTTTCAGTGAATATGCAGCGACTGACAAGTGCCAGTGCTGTGTATTGAACGCAAACCAACCCTCCAGTTTTAGGTTTATAGATAGTGTTAGGTTGCAAGCCGTGATTCTTAATTTCTTGGCTAATTAATTGGCCAAGTTGATAGGCTAATTCGGGCTTCAGATTGATAAGACCCTTCACTACCCATCTAGCGCCACGGTCGCCTGATGTATGCACAAAGTGGTCATTCTCGATCAGGGTTCCACTTGACTCGAGAATTATTCTTGTTGTTTGTTATGTCGGTTGGCTAGGCATCATCACGGCAAACGAGCATGCCCCCAGATTGCCAATTTTTTAGGTCCCAACCATCTCAGATTCGCTCGATCGTTTTCACCTCCTTTTTCACTGTGCTGCCATTCCAGTCAATCCAGGAATGTTTAACAGAGCTGGCGGTGAATCATCCACTGAACATGATGATTTACGCCTCGATCGTGAAGCAGCGACAATTTAAGTCTTGGCCAGACCGATTGCCGAGTTGGCGAGCTCATTACCAGAGAAAGCTGCCCTTCGGCAATGAGTATGTGATCTCAGGCACATGTTCTATGCGATACACATACTGAAGACAGGAGAGGCGTCGAGCACTTCTCCTTTGGTGATAGGTAGACGGAGGCCGGGAAGGCCTCCTTTTTTTTCTGACAGCTTTTTGTGGAGAATCGATTAATCCTCGAATCCATCCCAGCCTTCTTGTCCAATCCCGTCCAGTCCATGCAGGACGTGGGTTACCTGGGTGGGATGAACCCAGCGAATTGCGCCGTCTTCAACGTCTGCCACCTGAAAAAGCGAGTTCAGCTTTGAATGTTTCCCCCATCCCTTGCAGAAAATCACTTGCCCTAACCACCAGTTCCTTTCGATATCAACTCTCTCAGTGGTAGGTGTCAGTTCTCTGACGATGATGAACTGACCAGGGCGGATCGACAGGAAAGCTGAAGCCGCATCGATGACGTTTGAGGTGGGCGGTCCCAAGGGAGGATAAATCGGCATTGAAGTACGTTTGTTCTTCCTCTGGTCTAACCCTGGTTCGTCGCCCATGGAAAGAGTAAAGACACGCACTTGCAAGGATTAGGTATTAGTCCTTTTCGGCCCTGCAGATGTCCTGCCAAGGCGGTTTTCCGCCACTTGTCGCAGTAGAACCTGCAACTGTCTGGTCTCGCCTAGTCCGGCGCTGCAACTGGATGGAAGCGCCGGAGTCGCAGTTAGGCGACCAATCGCGCCTGTCGACGATTGGACTGACAACCTGGCATGGGTTCACTACCGGCCCTTGCATCACATGCTTCAGGAAGGCGGATGAATTGAGTCAGGATCTTGAACTTGTGAGGCTCTGGGCTTCAGTCAACAGGCCTCCAGTTGCTGGTTGTTCACTGGCTTTCCCCAGGCCATGGTCTGTTCGCTGTCAGACCATTGTTCTGACAGTGTGTTCAGCAGATCGCGAATCGCATGATTGGAACATGCCGTGTTTTGCACAAGGTCATCCAGAATCTGTTCGATCTGATCACAGGCTTGATTGACCAGTTTGAGCTGCTCCTCAACGGGCCAATGCTCCTCCATTGCCAGTGTGGTGTCTTCCATTGGGCCGTGATGGTGGCATTTCCACCGATCGTCACCATGATGAAGCCTTCTGTCGACCCGCATCTCTACCGGTTCGCATGCCTCGAGAGTGGTGTTGCTCTGAGCTCGCTACCAAGGAATCACAACGGGGCCAACACATCAGGCTGCGTTGTTGTGGCCTTCTGAGAGCTTCCTGTGAGCTTTGTCAGCTTTGCGAATGATTTTTTGAGCCTGCTCCCTCGTGAGGCATTCCTCTGCTTTGATCTTGAGCCTGACAAGTTTGCGGTGCTGTTTGTCCGGATTCATCTATTTCACCTGCATTCAGTGACTCATCGCTCAAAGGCCTTAAGAAGGTTAAAAGGCGGTTAAGCAGACTCATCGTACAGCTGGCCAGAGCGTGAGTGAGTGGTCACTGAGCATTGTTTGATCATTCAGAGGTCAGAGCATCAGACCATGCTGATTTTGATGTGATTAGGTCCCTGACCATCAGGCGTGAACGCCATCAGCCCTCCTTTAAACACGTCAATAATCCATCGAGCTTCAGCTGCCTTGTCATGTCTGTGAGCGAACGTTGCCCTGGTTTTTGACAGATCGACGATCAGCTTCTGGGAGTCAAGGATCCATAGGCTTCTGCTGTGAGGCTTAAAGCGTCTTGAATCGGCTTCAGTTCATGCATTGATGAGCCTTGAGTGGAACCCAACGCTGACTGGCATCTGACCAATCCTGGCTCTTACGTGAGTTGATCTGCTGTGGCCAAAAGCCGAGAGATTGACTAAGCACTTGCAAGCTGATTCGCCATCAGGCCTCTGCGGCTCATCGTCGTCTGCAAAAACGATTTTTAGGGTTCGCAGATGTTCGCAGAAGTTCGCCGCACAAATCCGACGCTTTACTATTTATTTTTCTTTTAAGGCACAAATGTTGCAGGTGCATCGCTGCTGTGCATTCGCATCTCTGGCCCTAACATTTGCACACATAGGCATGCATCTTGTTGCCTTGCCGCTGGTTGCATTCGCCCATAATCCGTCAATAGAATTAACTTGTCGGCGTTAATCTTTAAGGGCTGTATTTATGCCAATTGTAAATGTTTGGCGAAGCAATCGTTACAGCAAGAGCTTTTTGAGCGGCCAATATTCAGTGAGTATTAAAAGGTCTTCATGGAGCTTGCAAATCAAGATCTTTCCGCATATCTAATGATTGGTTCGTTGGCCGTTTTGGTCCTGGGAACCCTCCTGTATGGGATTTACACCGCATTTGGTGCCGGTTCTGTGCAGTTGACAGATCAGATTGAAGAGCATGCCAGGCTGCATAAGCTTGGTATTGCGCATTCTCATCAAGGCCAGGGTCGGGCTGTTGCCCATGGTGGGCAAGCTCACGCAAGCCATGATGCAATCAATTCTTGAGTGCCTGAGTCCCTCCATGCTCACATCGAATATCATTCGCCTTGGCCAATGACGCTGGTGCACCTCGGTTCCTCAGGCTTTCGCAGGTGATTGAGATGACTGGTGTTGGGAAAACATTTATTTATACCCATATGGAAAAAGGTACTTTTCCTAAACAGATACAAATCAGTGCAAGGACAGTTGTGTGGTTAGAGCAAGATATTATTCGATGGATGAAGGAAAAAATGCATCAGGGCTAAAAATATCTAAAAACGATCGTTGATGTTGTCGTGATTGTTTCAGGGGGATAGATCTGCTCGGATCAGTATCCTTGTACGCATTTCATTTGCTATTACCGTCTAGTCCGACACTGCAGAGGATGACAGTGTCGGGCGTGCTGTAGACGACCAATCGCATCCTGTCGAGACCGCGATCAGAACTTCAAGATGGCATGTAGTTCTCGATTAGTCTGCATCACTTGAATCAACAAGCAGGATGAAATGACCTAGACCGATTCGTGGTTGATTTCCTTCGTTCACGGTGCTGATTCATGCTGAAACTCGGTGGGCAAGCTTGTCTCCTTCTTCTAGGATGCTGAAGCATGCTTCGCTGTTAGGAGCTCTCAGGCGAATCATCTCCTGATATTCAGGTGCCTCATAGGCGGTTTTAGCTGCCTCAACGCTCGGAAATTCCACCAAAACAGTCAGGTGCCCAGGGTTACCTTCTCTCACATCAGTGTGAGCGTCCCGGATAAACATTTTTGCTCCACACTTCTGGAGATATGCTTCGGCTGCGGCTGCATAAGCCATGAAACCTCTGGGATCGTTAATGTGGCCTGTCGCGAGCCAGTAGCCCTTCGCCATAGCTTGATGAATCGATTCTTTTGATTCTGGCGATCACGTCTGATGAATGCGATTCTTGTTTTGGTTTGGTCTTTCTTCTAAACAATTTGGCGGCCTTGAACGTAGGCTATTTGTTGATTGCTGATTGAGAATATGGGTAAGCCATTGATTTATGATCAAGAAACAACCTGATCGTTATCTCTCAATATCTGACAGGCAGAAAGAGAGGAGCAGTAGTAGTGCTACGGCAATCAGCATCAGCTGTCTGGATTCATTTCATCATCCCGGAAGCGGAAATAAACCGCGAGCACGAATGCCCAGAACAAGGCCAGAAACGCGATCATTCTCAGATGGGTGGTGTGTTACCCGTGGATGCAGTTGATTATGAATGGTGATGAGTATTTATACTGTGTTCTGCGAAACCTTGGGTTTTGTGTAGGTCTTTGTCGTGCTCCCTTATCTATGGCCGTTCTGACGACTCATGAGATTCAGGATTGACATTGCTTCTGGCAACCAGTCCGGATGTATCCATTGAAGCGTTGATGGAGAAATTCGTCACTCACCCATAGACCTGAGCCTCAAGGGAGGCCAGAACTGATTCAGCAGAGTATTGGCAATGAAAGTTTTTCTCGCCCTCCTGGGGATCGTCGGCGTTGTAATCGCCACAGTGCTCCTCTCCCAGAAAGAGTTTTCAGACATCAAGGATTCACCTCAAGCAGAAACGGATACACCTGAGGCTGTTGAGCTCAGGCGGGAGTGAGCGCTTGAAGCAGGGGGGCTTCCTTGCTTTTTAGTTCAAGTGCTCTTAGAGGAATGGTGTGTTTTGCTTTGCTGAGTTTCACCCTGACCAAAGCAAGAGCTCAATCCCTCATCAAGGCCTGTTTGGCGCGATGACCAGGGGCTCAGTGGTTGTGTTTTCGATGATGATGGAGTGACTTTGACGAGTAGCGATTTTTTCCAGAGGTTCGTGGATTACTAATCCTGCTCCGAAGATGCAAAGTCCTGCAAAGGCGATCGAAGCAGGAAGTACCCAAGATGCAGGTGCTTTTGAATGAGTCCGATCCATGTGTGATTGCAAGCTACTGAAATATTGAAGCTGTTGGTGTGGACCTTAAAATGAAAAATGGTGCGTTTTCATGTAGCAAGTCAACAGGAATTGTACGTCTTGTTTAAATATCGCGTTGGTGTGAGTTAGAATGCGTGAATTAAGGGCTATGAGGATTAAGAACGACCTTTCATAATATCCTCGTATTTAAAAACTTTTGCACTTTTCGAAATTGATTATGATGTGGTGTAGAATATCAGTATGAGTAGCGATGCCGAGTGAAAAAGTATGGAAAAGCGCATGTGAATCGTCTCTTTGGAGTAACAGAATCAATGACCGGATCGAGTGGGAATATTACCGAAAGCAGTATTGTGGAGGAGAGGTCAAAATCATTAAGGCTGGTGAGTGCAATTTGGTTGATTTTTTTAAAAACTGGTCGCCAAGTGATATTTCTGACCTGGGGTTGATTAGGTTGAGTGATTTGGTTATTAAATCAATGAACGACAAGCAAATGTATGAATATAACGTTACGGCAAATCGAGATTTCTTGCATAAGGCAAGGGGCCGGATTGCACGCCGCTTTGAATCTCGTATGTATGACGAATGGCTTAAGATTAAAGTACTCAACTCTGGGGTTGAACTGAAACAGTAAAGGGTCGTGCATTGTTGGCTTTTTATGATTTTGGCAACAGAAAGTAATCTGATTCAGTTGATTTGATCAGAATTAATCACGTATAGAGTTTTTTACTCTACAACAATTAATTGGCCAATGTTGCTCCTCTTATTCGTCTGCGGGTTGGCTTTTATGTTTTGGTCAGATATTTGTATCTGTTTTAGTGGGCTGATATCCAAAGATATTGAGCATTAGATTGCGTAAATTTGCCGCAGTTTTCAACGCTGTCAACAAGCTCTTCTCCTGGGCTGGACTTTTCTTGATGACATACTGGATATCTTGTATGACCATGTGAATCATGTTCATCGCAAGAATGCACTGAGCGTCCTCGCAATGCTGCTGTCTTGTGTCTGTATACATTGCAACAACTTCTTTGATGTAGTCTATGAAAACAATTTTTGAGAAGTCTTTGGCAAAAATATCTTCAGCATTCCAGCCCAACTGTTGTATCAGTTCGCTGCAATTTCTTAGGGCTAAGTTGGTCTGCTTACTCTCTTGGATCTCTTTCTTGATAAAATGATAAATATTTGACAAGCAATATTGCATTCCAAAAATAAGGCTGTCCTCCCGTTCTAAATCGTTTTGAATTCTGGACCAGACAATCCTTGCTATTCGATCGTCTGGCGTCATTCTCGATAATTCTGCTAACTCGGTCGAGCGATTTGCAAGCTCTTCATTCAGATCATGATTCATGGTGGAATTTAATGGTCATGAGTTGGGTGGGTGAATTCAATTATTATATTCTAGAGTGGAAGAGTCAACTAACTCAGCTAAGTTATCAATACGTCTTTGTAGAAAGCTTGTTTTGGAGGCAATCGTTTTATTCTATTTTTCGAACGATTGAATGGTTGTGTCCAAGATAGGTCAGTTTTACCAAGGAATGATCAATCTTCAGTCAAGTTGTTTGGCTAGCTGCTCTAGGAATCTTGCCCGTGAAATTTCTTTCTTCACCCTCACGTCACTTAGCCCACTGAGCCACGAGACTGTTGAACGTCTCCAACGACTGAGGCTGCTCTGTAAAGACTGGTTTTACGTGGTTGAAGTCCATAAAAACCCTGTCAATCTTTGCCTGCTGCATTTTGTAGAGTGCATTCATTAATATCAGCATTAATTTAGCTACCAAAAAGTTTAATTCGAATCGTGGATCTCTCCTTAAACTATTGCAATTGATTTAAAACGCCTGATGTTTCAGCTGAGTCTCTCGCCAAAGAATTCCTTATGGATCTGGCCTCGATAGCCGGCATAACCTCGTCGTTTCCTCTGCCAAGGTGGTCGGGGGGTAACGATTCGCGACCGAAACAGTAGGAACGCTGACACACGAATGAACCATGAGTATTGAGTAGGGGGACGCATGAGAAGCCCAATGGTTCTAAGCCAGCTGTCAGGTCTTATTCTGGTTGTTGTTGGTGCAGTCCTGTTTGCAACTGCTCTTCAGCTCTACACCTTCTGGGCGAGCGAAGCTGTACTGTTTTCTGCCAAGCAGAGGTTTGACGAAAAAATCGAGATGCTCAAGCGTTCGATTCCAAACTTCTCTTTTCGACGACGTAAGGCCGCTTAACAGCTGCTGATTGCGGAGGTTCTCACCGTTGTAATCAGGATTACAACGGTGAGTAAAACTGACTTGTCAATTTTGATTGTTTTGCACCATCGGTTTCAGTTGATCGCCTATGACCCTGAACCATGCTTGTTATTGGGGTACGGTGCTGTCGCTGTTTGGCCTGACGTCACCATATGACGTTGTTTCCATGAGTGATTTAAGCCCGTCTGACTCGGGCTATTCTCGCATCACTCCTGAGATTTTTCTGGTCGTAACTGTGCAATAGTTGAACATGCCTCAGGATTTATTATTGAGGCTTTCCATGACTTCTGTTAAGCGTGTGATGGCTGATGTCAGTTGAACCTGAGGGTCAGGTTTTGACGTTTCAATGACTTCTTTTTTCCGCTTCATTCTTTCGACTGTTCTCACGACCAGGAAACAGACAAAAGCAATGATAATAAAGTTTATTGCTGCGACAATAATCTCTCCCCCTGGTAATTGAGCTAATGATTGAACATTCGCTTCTTTCAATGCTGGTTCAAGTGCATTGGTCATGATCAATTCAACAGTTGAGTTAACAACTTTCCCAAATGCACCTGCGATGATGACAGCAACTGCAAGGTCGATAACATTGCCTTTGTTGATAAAAGCTTTGAAATCTGAAAAGAATGTGATTTTTTTTGGCATGCTGCATAGAGCGTCTCCCCACTGCTTTAGCTATGGATTTTCAAAAATCCCATTGTTCTTTATTGATTATTTTTTGTTCCCTTTTTGCTTGCAGTGTTATAAATTTAGAGGCTGGTGATCCTTGATCCTTAACTTAACCACTTATTAAGATGCTTATTTGAGATTAAGGTGTTTTTGAACTCTTAATTGAACGCTCTGGTTCGTGATTAGATGTCTAGAAGTATCTTAGAAGGCTTTGTCTAAAGGTGTAATGTGCTTAGATATATTTCAAATTGACTTTATCTAAGCGATGATATCTTTTCGAACCATGCTGGTAGATTTCCTGTTAAACATATTTCTTGGTCAACTTTGATCGAATCGTTTTTCGTCACAATAAACCACTTCTCTCTGGCATTCACTGGGTCATCCTCAAGATAGAGCTCTGTTGCCCCTCGGCTTTTGCATTTGCCCGTCATGAGCACGGTTTTATCTGCTGCATCAGCAACTGGGACAAGTAGGACTCGTTCGGCATTGAGCCCATAGAATTCATCAGTTACGACGTTGTATTTTTGTATATCTGCATTTGATTGTGTGGGTGATGAGAGTAATAGGAATGCAAATAGGGCTGAAATCCAGGCATATCGGTTAAGTGCTTTTAGTGCTATTTTCAATTCACTAATCAAAGTACATTTACTTGCTGATGGTTTCATTGCTTTGTTTTAGGCTGACTGTTTACTTTTTGGAATAGATCTTGTCCAAATAAATGGCTGTATCTTCGACTTCCAGCATTAAATCATCCATTGACATGATCAGTGTCCATGCTGCAATAGCAGCGTCTTGATCAGTAACATAAATTGCCAAGAGCCTCTTCCTCCATTGTTCCGGCTGAGAGTCGTAGTTGGCTTTGAATTCGTAGAAACTTGGTTTCGAGATGTTCATGGCATTTGTAGTCGTTGATTAACATTGCAGTCGCATGGCTGACTAGTGTATTAATACTAACGAGCGTATCATTGTGATCACCTGTTGGCTTTTGTTCTGAAGATTGGCTCTTTATTGGTTAATTTACCATCCTTGTTCAATATCGTCAGCTGATTTTGCAATTGTTTATTTAATATTGTTTGGATTGAAAAGGTGTCACTTGGTCTCGTAATCCATTTTATTAATCTCTTCATTGCTTAACTCTGTTACTTGTTGGCTATCAAGTCCCAGCTGAACGTCAATTAAGTCGTCTGTTGTGATGGAAAATCCTGTTTGCTCAGCGAGTTCTACGATGCAGCCCTCACATTTAGATTCCTTGATTTTCTGTTGAAGTTCTGGATCGGCCTTGACTTTTTCCAGGAATGCTTTCAGTTGGTCTTCGGACATCAATAGCACAGTCTGTATTTTTTTATAGCAATGACCAGCCCCTTCGCCTTCTGCGTGATTCCATTTGCAAATATCTGCTGCTTTGTGCATCACTCTTATTTGTAGGACCCTGGGCGTTGAAAACTTATTTTTGCTGTGTCTATTTCAATGAGTGAGTTATTGTTTTGATGATCGTTGGTCTTGTTTCTCTTGATCGACGACGTGCTGTTATTCATTTTGTCTGCTAGTTGCGTGAGCTTTTGATTTTTTGGAATTGACTCTGCTCTTTTTGTGCGGTGGCTTTGGAGTATTGACTTTGTTGATACAGTTTATCAATATTCCAATGATTTGTTTTTAACACTTCACTCGTTTTATATGTGTTAACAACCTCTTGGTTGACGACCATCCTTGTATTCTTCAGAATTGAGCAAGCATATTTAGATCTAGGTGGTTATTAAAGGCCAATTGAATTCCGGCCTCCTTGGCGTCACGGCAGATATTCAACTTTTTGCGGTTACCGATCTTGATGCCATTAAGCCTGAGCTTATCGCAACGACCCGCTCAGACCTGTCTGGACAATTCTTCTTTGACGTTACATCTATTGACCAGGACAAGACCTATTACTTGATGGCAAAGCAAGGGGAGATGCAGTGGGGATCTGTGTTTCTGAATAATTCGGGCTCTCGCAAAATTGAGTTGGAAGTGAACGAGCGCACGACACTTGCTTTGGCGTTCACGCTGAATTCTTTCATTAGCGGAGAACACATTCGAGGCAGTGATACGAGTCAACGTGTAGCAGCTTATACCTATAACAACCTGATTCGTCAGGATGGATCGCTAGATGCGACGCTGCTCAACAACCCAGTTTCTGCGCAGCGTTTGAATTCACTGGCTAATCTTTTTGCTGCTGCAAAAAAAGACTTAAATGTTCGTCAACAGTTGTTTGCGTTGACCACTGTTGATCAACAAGAGCCCACTACCACCCTCGAGGCGGCTATCAACATTGCGCAAAATCCAACGCATAATGCTGAACGGCTTTTTAAGCTTTCTCAGCAAGTTCGCAACATTTATGGAAATGATCTGTCAACATCTGAACCGCCTACATCTTGGATTTTGTTTCTTGAGCATTTTGCTGCTGAACAAGAATCTAATTCGCCGATGTTTGGACCTGGAAATATTGCGATTGATAAAAATGGAGACCTCTGGATCGCTAACAATTTTAATCCTTATGTGAGTACCCAAGGTGTACCTTTCCCTAGTAGAACCGCTATCCGTCTTGATCCTGGCGGGCGGATGGTGAACGGAGCACCCATTCGGGGTGGAGGGATTTATGGTTCTGGGTTTGGAATCGGGATTGACACTAAGGAGCAAGTTTGGATTGGTAATTTTGGCTTCGGTGGCTCGAAGATTCCCCTGAATGGTAATGGCAACAGTGTTAGTTTATTTGATAAGGATGGCTTGCCGCTGTCCCCAGGTATCACCCCAGAGTTGTCCTTGCTAAGTAGTCGCTTTGCGACAGATTCTACCCTCGTATTCGGCAGAGAGCCTTCTGGGGGATTTACCCAGGGAGACATGCTGGGTGTGCAGGGAGTGGTCAGTGATCAGCGGAATAATATTTGGATTGCTAGTAATCGCGATACTCGTAATTTTCATGACTTTGGTGGTCAGCGCAGCAAGTTGGTCGTTTATCCGAATGGGATACCTGATGATTTTGTTGAGCTTAGTTTTGATCAATCAGGTCTTTATGCGCCTTTTGACATTGCAATCGATTCTGATGGCGATGCATGGGTCACTTTTCAAAAGGGTGGAGAGGATAGCCAGGGTGGTGTGGCCGAGTTCAGCTTTGACTCTGTTACCGGTGTGAGGCTTGAACGCGAATTCGTTGGTGATCAATTTAATTCACCTTATGGTATTGCTATTGCTCCTGATGATGGTATCTGGATTACTAATAATGGTGGTAGTCCTTTGCATAGTGGTAATCAATTGATCCGTATTGATCAAGGTGACAGTAGCTTTAACCAATTTGAATTAGGCTCTTCATCAGGCCCATGGGGGGTTAATATTGATGGTGCTGGTCATGTTTATGTTAGTGGATTTTCGAGTTTTTCTGTTTTTGTTCTTGAGGGGCTGAAACAAGATTCCTTGTATCAACGTGGGGAGCTCCTCAGTCCATTAGGTGGATTCAACTTTGATGGAGAACTCGAACGCCCAACGGGAATTGAGATTGATACTCTTGGCAACGTCTGGGTTTGTAATAATTACTCGAAAGATCCCCGTTCCTACGGTGCTCATAGTGTTTTTCAGATCATTGGACTTGCTGAACCGGTTGTTACGCCTTTGATTGGTCCCACAATGTCACTGTTGTGAGAATATTAATGATCCCAGCATGTTTTGCCTCAGCAACAGCAGGGTTTTGTATCCGCTGAGCCTTTAACTGGAGTAGTTTCTGTAATCCAGTGGATCTGGTGTTTCTCGGTGGTTTCTTGGCGCGCTAGTACGAGCATCGGTACAGTTGCCACCCCTTGTTCTATGTGCTCTCGGTAAAGGCTCACAAGTTCGCGATATCGCTGTGCAGTCCAACCATGGTTTGTGTTGTCGCGACTCTGCCAGTATTCATGCAGGGCTCGTTGACAATCGTCCATTCCAAACTCCTGCCAGCACCTCTGTTGAGCCAGTAATGGATCGCTTCCCTCTGCGATGAGTTGCTGGTAGTGCGTCAGTTCAGGTGCCTCATCGCGTCCATCTGGGGGAATGTATCGCAACAGTTGGTTGAGCTGTATGCGGTCGAGGCGTAGCCAGCACCGATTTCGAAGAAGGACCGGCAGCTCCCATGACCAGGCCCTAGCATTGCTCACATCCACTAGTACGTCACGCAGCCCAAGGCGTTGGGTTTCGGTGAGGCCTGCCAGAGGCTGAATGTTGATTGTCAACGGACCCTCACCGAGCTTCACTTCCATGATCATGCCTTTGTTGTATTGCTTGCCGTTGCTTCAGCGCACACCATCGTTTGCATCATTCGAACATTGCAATGAGCTGCTGACTGTTTAACCATAAAATCACAGGTTTTGATGAGGTGGTGTTAGTGGTTTGCTCACTAAAGATGACCTGCTGTAAATATCCCACGTTCACTTTGATTTCTCCACGATTTGAGCTTAGGTTGGAGATTGTTCAGGTTGCCAAATTTTTGAATTTGGATCCCATACCGGCTTGGAGTATGAACCATGTAGTTCATGTTGTGGTCGCGTGACCCCAAGTTTTTCATGACACCCCTGGACAACCTGGATCGATTCCTGGTGGTATTGCTTCCAAGGAAGAAGCTTTTGTCCATTCCAGATTGGTGGTAATCCTGTTGCATCGAAGATTTGATTGAATTCATCAAAATATTTCTGAAGGTCTTTGGCTTCCAGTATTGTTTGCGGATTATTTGTTTGTGATGATCTTTTGAACGGCTCTTGTTCCGTGCATCTTTCGAATTCCTGCGTCAATGTTGTTTGCTTTTTCCACTCTTGATGGCCCATGAGATCATCAGGGCTAACAGTGCAATGAGAAATACTATGTTCAGAACTAAGATCAGTTGACCTATGCGATTTTTGGTGTCATTTTCAACCTGGCTACGCATCTATCATATTTTCATTAAGTTTCCATTGCTGGAAAAGCAACCATTGTTATTCAGCCTCGTATGAGTGGAACAACCTTATTGTGTTCCATCCCTGCAAGGCTTAGGCGTGTTGTTTGTTCGGCATTGACTTGTCGTATTTCCCCACTATCGGTATCAACAATGTTTAGCATCGTAACACCATGTATTTCTCTGAATTGATCCGGATAGCCAATAATCAAGCCAATCCACCAATTTGTATCCGTGGGCTCAGGATTCAGAGTTGACTGCACAAGAACGAAGTCTCCGGCTTTCACCCCGATAAATGGTGGACGGTCATTGCTTGTTGGCATGGTTCTCCAGCTCTGCTGATAAGAACCTCACACTCTCATTTCGCCAAAGGCGTTACGTGCTTTCTAAGGTCTTGAGTCGGCGTGGTCCATAAGCATTAGGACTTATTCGATGATTGTTTTTTTGGACTTTGTTGCCACGCTTTCCTTCGTTTGGTTTTGTTTTGAAAGCTTGGATAGTCTCTAACCATCTCCGCCGCCCAGTAATGACAATCGTGTCACGTTCACTTTTGAATATTCAATTCACGTTCTTGTGATGCGCGGTTGCTTTGGCTGAATACTTCAGTCTATTACTTCATTCCTCAATGATAGCTGGTTCTTCATCATGGACCTATCCCTTGATTGCACTGATGGTCTCGGGCGAGTTATCTATTGCCATCACATTTGCTCCGATTCTCTTGTCTATAATGGAGTTCTTCTAAGTCAATCCGTATGCTCACCAACGAGGAAAGAAATGATTTGCTTGCGGTTGACAGGCTTGAATTCCCTGAGGACCCTGATCTTGGTCGCGTTGATACAAGAAAGGCCACCATCCTTGGTCAGGCTTGGGTGAAGTTACTTCGTTCTGGGCAACGTACGGAGAATTCTTCTTTGGGCTTGTCTTCCTGACAATCGCTCGCTCAGTTTTTCAGATGCTTGTTAGTATTCTTTATTGTAGATATTTATTTCAGCAATGACTGGTGATAAGCAACTTTATGCTCATCACCGTTCTGAGTATGGATCTTGCCAACTGCCTGTCAAGAGCTTTGTTGAGAACCGGCCTTGCTCGGTTCCCCATGTGCTCTGATCTCGTCTGCTTCTCTGATGGCTTCCGCAGACTTGCTGGGTCAAGGGTTCTGTTGCTCAGCAAGTTCATGTTCACTTGGCCTGATCAAGGTCTCGACGAACTCTTTGCTCTTTCAGTGCTGGCGCGTATGCCTGATGAAGCAAGGCCATTTCGTTTGGCAAATTGCTCAGCACACCGTCCAGCTCCAGTTCGAGATAAATCGATGGATTTGAGGACAGCTTCGATTTGTATGTGTAATTTTTGATGGAGGACCGATCGAAGATCATGGCATTTGAAGCGAAGGACAAGACAGAGCGGTTCATGGATGCCGCCAAAGAGCGGGCCAGGGCTGCGCTGCATGAGACTTCACCCAAGCTGACTTCGCTTGAAAAGGGGATGCTCAAGGCGCTGAAAAGTCGTCAGCGCCCTGTCAAGCATGCTCAAAAGACCACTGTCCGCCGTTGACCGGTAGTTCAGCAATCGATTCAGCTGCTGTGGTGAAGCTCAATGCTCACCCTTTCGCGCTCAGTTGAGTTCGAGGAAACTTTTTGCTGATTTGACCTGCGGTGCCTCTTCTGACTGGTCTCAGTAAGGCAGCCTTTACAGGCAGTCTTTGTGTGAGCAATCAAGCTTTTGATCGGCTTATGGCACTGAGCCGCAGTTGAGTGGCAAAACGTTCATGAGTTTTTGGTTGCAAAGTGCATTTTATACGTGATACATTCATATACGATTCCAAAAAATTAGTTTTAAATTTTAACGAGGGTTTGGGTTGGTGGTATTGACTTTTTAGAAAAGATGGAACTAGTATTCACCCAATTTAGTCCAGATAATTAGCAGTAACTTGTTTTAATTATTCATGATTGCTATGGGATGAAAATTCTAAGAGTTTTTATGAGTTTTTTGCGCTTTTCTACTGAATCATCGTGCTTTAACGTATAGCGACTCTGCGATGAATCAAGAGCAGATCGGCGATATCGAGCTTTTCCATTTCCTCGAGAAGTTCTTCGTAATTCATGGCTGAAGTTGCCTGGATTGAGCCTTTTTGAGCAGCCATTGCATTTAATATGAATTTACGTGTCAATATAGCCTGTATGTAACGGTCTGTAAACAGTCAAATGTTGCGAAGCGGGTTTATGGGGTTTTTGCGACGACCCATGCCTCTTCAGCGCAGCGGCTTTTCTTGGTGGTTGAAGGCGATTTCAATGTCACATCGAGAGCTATGCAATGCATTGTGACCTCTCTCTCTTAGGACGCCACTGCTATCTACCGAAGCGATAAAGCGTTTCTAGTCCGTTCGCACACCCCATAGGTGAGTAATGGTGATCGCTCGTGCTGATTTCTTTGCAGGGCTAAAACCCAAAACACAACCATTCCAAGTCGTGCCTTCACGCGACTGTCAGTTGTTGATGATTGGGAGACAGGATGAATGTCTCTGGAATTAACGTTTTGAATGAGTGTTCTTAAGCGATGCTGGATTAATACCACGGTTGCGCAAACCCTGATGTGTCGTATTTGCCTCTCGCCGAAAGGATCTATGAAATCCCCCTACTCAAGGCGTGTGAAATACAGTTTCTAGGTGGGAATATTCGGATTTTTATTGTGGGATAAATCTTCTGAACAATTTGGTTTGGGATTATTGGGACTAGCCGATTAACCTGTAGAAGGGGTGTTCTCTTTCGTCTTGGTAGGAAGTTGATTCAATTATAATTCGCATTTAGTTGCCATGTCTCTGCACCTGTCTTAATCAAGATTTAATGGAGAATCGGTAACTCTTGAGTTTTTGCGCCACCTCATTGGTTTCTTCGATTATTCAATTTATTTGAAGCCTGAACTCATGCTGCGTAAAGACTTCAGTGGCAGCGATGGCAACGAGCATCAACCTGCTTGAAGGTTTGTCCGATCACGACCAATTTGAGCAGCCAGCCTGGCTCTTAAACAGGGATGGCAGCATCAATTGCCCAGCCTTGCTCCTTGAGCCTTTTAGCCTCATCTGAAGCGTGTTTTGTGGGCACTTCAACGAGACGGAATCCTTTGCCTTTGGTGCAATACAGCCTGGTTTGTCCAATCACAGTTGCGGCCTCCAAGTTTGGACAAATTCACTTTGCTGCATAACGCCTAATAAGGAAGGTCCTGAAACCGTACCTGGTAGTGCGGTTCTCCCATCTCGCGAGCGACATTCCGTGGCAATAGACCGAAAACGTCCCTATCGGAGCTACCCATGACTACGACAACTCTGCCGGTGCATGAAGTGAACCTTGCCCAGGACAGGGGTCAGGTGTTCACTGAGGCCACAATGATGAAAATGCAGGCTGATCAAAAAAAGAATCTGAAAGCGGATCGTCTAGATCACAACGACGGTTGGGGCGAGGCTTTGCTGAGCTGTTTCGGTACCCACCATCTTTGAAACTGTTGGTACTCAAGACCTCAAACCTGAGCCATTGATTATTGAGCGCGCTCGCTCTGTGGATTCAGATTGATCAGTTTCGTTGTACGTATGAACAGAGTTCCTGATTGAAGTGACACCCCAATGATCAACGAGAACAGCGATGACCCCATCAGCCGCTTGACCGAGCACTGTTTCTAGCCGTTGGTTGTGCTCTTCGCTGGTCTCGCAGCCAAACGAACTGTCCTTTTTGAGATCGGCGTTGCTGATCCACTCCATGCGGGTGCGTTCATCCTCGGTGCAATTGGCGCGAATCCACATCACAGCAAAAGCGATAAGCGATTCCCTTGCTGCGGCTGCTGTCTTGTGTAAGTCGGATTCCATCAACAGCCCGTCCATTTCAAGTTTTAAATTCCAGAACATGGGAGAAGCTAAGCCGTTTCTCCAAGCTGAATCCGATCAGATGATCCCAGAAACGGTCGCATGTTCTGGGTATAGGTTGCAGTTGTTGGAGTGTATTCGTTGATTTAGCTTCGTGATTAACCGTTCCGTTGCGGTCATGTTTGCATAACCACCAAAAACCCAGCCACTCTCGGTAGGGCTTGGCTCAGCTGGTTGAGGCTTGTTGTATCAGGTTTTTCAGGCACACAGCAACTGCTACTACATTCATCCCAATCACTCTCAACGTCTGGCGGGCTTTCGACCGAGCTGAACGAATAAACGAAACGGCTGAGAGCATCGAATGAAGACGGCCAAGCATGGGTCAATCTCATGGGAACAAACCGTGAAATAAAAAGCCGATCCAGTTAGCCAGAAGCACATCGATAGCGATTGCCGCTGTAATCAACAGTTGCACTGGCAAAATCTAAAGCTGCTTAGTGGGTTGGTCATCCTTTGGAGCTCTTGGAGCGAGTCGTCACCCTTCAGAGATTCCATTTTTATTTTCAGAACGGCTGCCAGCTGTCAGTGGTCTAGTTTTGTGCGTGAAGCTCGAAACGATTAATCTTGTTCGTTGAGATCCTGTTGAATCATTTACAGCATGACTTTTTTTCTTGCTCTTCTACGCAAAACCATCTTGTGCACATAAGTTATGGTCAGGATGGCCATTCACTGCGCGGCTTTGATATGTTTGTCATCAGTCGCATGCTCTTTCCCTTCGAGTTCTTTGTTCTAAACTGTTAAATTGATTCCTGTCTCCCCCCCCCTGCCGCCTGTTCAAGCATTAGTAGTTCACTGGAATATCTATTCCTACGATGCTCTTGAAAACCGTTTAGAAGCGGAAAAGTTACCAATTCAGCAACTGCCTGTGCGATCGCGTTTTAGGGCTTATCAGCTTGGTGAGATATTATTTGTCCATCCTTTACTGCGCTGTTCGAATCATGGTGTATCCGATCTTCCCAGGCAATGTATTCGCTTGATTGAGGATCTTTACCAGCAGCACCGGCCTGAACGTCTCCTCACTCTGCAAACCGGAGGAATTCCTGTTCCTGGAACTGCCAAGATCAACAGTCTTTATCGCATCACACAGATTCAGTTTCAGTCTTCCTGCTTTCCTGTTAAGGGAACTGGCACCGACGGTCCACCTCCAGCGATGATGTTGTATGACCTTGGCTGGCTCAGTAGCGGATTGGAGCAGCCAGTATGCAGTCAACGCCCTGTACTGCTTTCATCCAATTCCCTATCTATTCCTTGGCTTCAGCGAAAAGGAGTGATTGATTCATCGACGCGAGTTGAGATTTTAATTGCTGTCACAGATGTCGATGCTCAGGATGCAGAACAGTCCCACAGCCAGTATGAATCCAATAAACAACTGGCCGCCGATGCTCTTGTTTCATTGCTTTGGAATCAACTTGACCTTTGACTCAGAGGTCTCCCTTCGGCTTTTGCACGTCTATTTGGCTAGTCTTGATTGCTTTAGAGATTTGTATCTTGTCGCTTTGTTGATGAATAATTGATTGCAATGAAGCCAAACTCGCTATTTAAATTTGCAATTTCTCACAAAGCCCTTGTCTATAATCTTGGTGCCCTTAGCTCTTATTTTTCACAGCTTTGCTTTCTTGCGCATGCTGTTTACCTCTTGCTGCACCATCTTAAGCCCCATTGGTCTCTGGCGAGTTTTGCTTTCTTTAGCCTTACTTCGATTGTTTTGATGGCCCCTTACAAGTGGGACAGAAAGTGGATGCGTTATAAGAGCACAGTTGGCATGGTTTCTTTTACTTTGATTCTCAGTATATATGCAATCTGTTGGATCAGAAACTAGATACCTCCTATCGGTAATAGTTATTCTCAGTCATGCTAAGTTTTTCTTGTTTATCCAGACCGCCGGCTAAGAAGTTTTGATTTTCTGCTTTGGGATAATGATTGTCTGGTAAACATGTCGCTGATGCATTGATGTTGCCGTATTGATGTAAAATAGATTAATGAGTCAGCAAATGATCCAGAGGCTCCCTTTTATCCTGTTTGCGCTCGTTCTAGCAGGATGCAGCTATCCATCTGAGCAGAAAGCAAAAGAAGCCTGTGATGAGTGGCGAAGTAGGACTGCTGAAGTTACGATTACCAGTTTCAGAGATGAGCAGCCATCTAAACCGGCAGACCGAGAGAAAGAGTTGGAGATTGCGTTGAATGAGATAGAAGAGGAGGATTTAGGCGCCTACAGAGATGCCGATAGATTCCGAGCAGAAACAAGAGCATTCCAGATTGATTTTTATGATGAGTTAATTCAAGAAGACCAGGAAGGCCGCGAAATGATTGAGCATGCAGTCACTGCCCGGTGGTGCAGACAAGACAGTGTTAACGAACAAGTTCTCGGTTATGAGAATAAAACAGTGATTACTAAAGCCTGGAAGAATAAGCAAGGAGCGAAGGGTAAGGGCGAAGTGGTTAAGTACTTTCGTTACTGATTAGACCAGGAGGTTGAAGTAAGCATCGGTGTAAATTCATCAAATGAGTCATTGCTTTCCAGTCGGTCTCTTGTTGAAATTAATCACTAATTTTTGCAGTAAGCTCCCTGGCCCATAGCGCAAGTATAGAACCAAGAAGTAATCCTGAAATGTTCGCAATAAAATCGAGCCATTCTCCTTGGCGATTCACGTACGGCTGAATTGCTTCGATCAGACCGCTGTAAAAGGCGAAAAATAGGATCAAGTATTTCCATCCACTTGGTCTTCGCAAAGATGCAGGAAAAGCCAGGACTGCGTATGAAATAAAGTGATGTGTTTTGTCTGATCCAGGAGCATCAGCTAGTTCTTCTGGCTGAACCAGTGATAGAACTGTGATACTTGTAAAAGTGATGATGCTGATGATAAACCAGTTTTTTTGGATAGTGTTGATTGCATCAATCTTCATTGTCGTTCTATGGTTTCAATTCGCCTGGAAGGCGCCAGTTGCTGGCATTGCTTCATTCTGTTCGCTGGGGTTGGTTGTCATTCCTTGAGCGATCGCTAGTAGGCCTACGAGAACACCTAGAGCCAAACTGGTCAGTAAAAGTCTGTTTGTAGTCATTGACCTGAAAATTACCCAATCAGCCTAGTCGGTCAGTTGGTAGCCTTTGTTGAATTCCAAGTCTGTTATGAGTCAGTTGTTTGCGGAAGTCGTAAGAGTGGTTGGTCTTGCCATTTGCTTGCAGTTGTATGGACTTGTCCATACCCTCGCCGCTAACTATGGTACTGATGAAAATAAAGCGAAAAAGATTGAGAGAGATGGTTTCTTTTCGAGACATACCTGGAAAGTCGCTTTGGGAGGCGCTGTCTTCTTTTGGGTTTTGATGTTTAACTGGGGTAAAACCTGCCTGAAAACTTAGAACATTGTTCTTTGCTAATCACTGAACTGTTCCTTTTGTATCCTTCGTTGTTTTTGTTTTGAAAGCCGTCTCGTTCCTTGGCGTACTTGTCTTTTGTGCTTCTGCTGCCTACGCTGACGATTATCTGCATTTAAACTGCGAAGTTGAAGTTGTCAATACAAAAACCGATTTGGACACTAAAAAGATCTTAGAAGAAAGCACAAAAGCTGGATCGATTGTTTTTAAGGTTGATCTTGAAAAGAGTAGAAGTATGGGGGCTAGCGCAACTGACTGGGAGGATATTCAGATTGTCGATGGTGTTATAAGAGACTTGCGTAAGGGTGAAGTCGATGGATTCAGATTTGAGGCCAATCGTGCTGTGTGGATACAGCCTCCAGGGAAGTTTTCTGTGAATACAGTTGCCTCTAGCGATAAAATCTTGGTCACGATCATTACTGAAGGAGAATGTTCTGAGATTGATGCACTCGTTTTCGATGAAGCAAGGTGATGCGCCGATTGGCTAGGCATCGATCTCCAGCTTCTTGCTTTGACGAACCACGATGTGTTGGGTCTTTGCAGCTTGTCCATGCAGTATGAAAAGTTATGTTGGCTCTGGGCCGATAGGGTGTCTGGCCAGATGCGCTTGCTGGTAGTAGAGACCAGACAGCAGACTTGCTGAAGCCTGGCTTGCCTTGGGGTTGATCACTTCTGCTTGTACAGTTGATTGAATTCGTTCGATTTAGCGAGGTGAGTCCTTCGGAATTTCGTGACGAGTCATTGGCTCGATAGTGGGGACCGAAACATCTTTTTTGTTTTCGCGTATTACCCAATACGTTACAAAAGTTCCAGTTACGAGGATAAAGACCCCTGCAGCACGAATCATGTGGTGAGTGATGTCGTCAGGATGTCGTGTCCATTTTTTCGTCATGTAAAACAGTCGCCCAACCCATTCTTGTGGTGATTCTGTTGTTGGTGCTGTTAATAATTGAATGATTCCTTAATTGCCATCACTTCGGCCCATGCAGGCATTCAATCTGTGGCATTGGATCCCCCCTCGTTCAATGCCTCCAGTAATGCCATGCTGCTTCTTTCACGCAGGTGTGCAGTTCCCCTGAAACTCTTACTTTGCCCCGCCACGTTCTTTGCTTCGTTGTAGCATCTGTGGGTAGGCATCAAGGCAGTTCGAGATCGACGATGCCGTCCGCGCCTTTTGGCTTCAAAGTGAGGTGAAGTTCAGACATCTGATTTATTCCAATGGCAGAAGAGACCCGTCAAATAACGATCACCAGAGAAGAAGCCGATCTCATCAACCTTGCGTTGGAACTTCTTGTGGACTCCCGCGTTGAGCAACTGAAGGAACTGCTGCTTCACCAGAAAGCTCGTTGGCAGACGGAAGAGGGGCGTGCAACTGTTTTTTCTCTGCGTGACCGCGCTCTTTATCCAGAGCCACGTTGGGACGATCTTCATTGAATACAGGACAACCCTTCCGTTCCGGATGATGCCTGCGCAGCAGTTGAGGACGGATCACGAGTGTCCCAACCGCTATGGAGACTTGGCCGCCTCTATCTGCTGTGTGACGTACCTGTCTCAGAGCCTTGTGGAGTACTGCACTTGATGCGGCCACCTGTCTGCGGTGATCTGCCGCTAGCCTCCTTCCCACTGATCCATCAGCAGCGTCGGCTGGCCTCATATCGCTATGTCTACACTGGTGCTGGTGATCAGTTCTCTGTGCCACGGAGCAATCCAGCCGCGGATGCTCATCAATATCGGCAGAGGGAAGATCGATGCTTCTAGAGGGCAGATCGAAGTGGTTAGCAAGAAGTAACTATTTTTCCTCTTTCTAGTTTTGCAGAGGGTTTGAACTTATTTGTAATTGTTGGCGTCAGCTGATCATTGCTCGTCTCGGTTTTATTAGGACTCATTTCAGCTCGCGCCCTAGTCGCCGGGACTCACTGATCTCTGAAACCAGCAACGATAAGACTGATAGCTACTTCTGCCCGAGTTCAATTGCTTGGAAACTTGTGAAATCAACCCAAAATTGGTTGCTCTAACCAAAATCTTAAAAGAATTTCTTCATGGACTGCACCGCACCTTCTAGTGTCTTGAATTGCATTGAGCCGATTCCTTGTTTGTAATAGGTATAGATAGTTTCAAATGCACGGCTTCTTTCCCAGAGTTGGAAGCGTTCACCATTTGAGAGGGTGAAGTTCCATACATCGGCTGCTCCAAGTTTGTGATGATGCTCGGTGGTGCTTGTGAGTCCTTCTTCGATTACGGAGTCAATAAAGTTCTTTGTTTCTTCAGCAGATAGGTAGCAGAGAGTTGTCATTGCATCTATGGCGCTTATCCCCATTGTCTATTGTGTCGCTCGCCTAGACCAAAAGTGCTTGACAAGCATTCGGTGAGAAGCTGATGAGTTTACTTGTGCATATGTTGTTCTCCTTTAGGTGATTTCTGCGTATTGCTTATTCAGGGGATTCTTTCTGAGCAGGGTGTCGTAATCCAAAAGCCCCGCACATGGCGGGGCTGATGGTTGGTTCAATGCAAGATTCTTTTTCTCTTCAGTTGCGTCAAAATTCCTGATCATGCTTCAGAAACGCAATTGAATCCCAAAGCCTGCAGGTTGCCCATAAACATACCCTCGACCGAATCCATAGGCTGGAATGATACGTGGATAACGATTGACTTCGCGGCGATATTCTCTCCGCGCACGTCGGTAGTCACGAGTCTCACGACGAATTTCTCTGCGGAGTTGCCTCAGCTCATGCCGTCTCTGATACTCGTAGCCTCTGGCTTCTGCTGCAGGTGCCAGTGCACAAGTTGTGGCTCCAATCAACCCGGCGCAAAGAATCGCTTTGGTTGATTTGTATGTGTTGTTGAAAGTAGTCATGGCTTTAAAGGTGTGAATGATGGGGTGTTTGTCCCCTTGACTCCTTCAAGATCACAGCACTTCTGGTGAACCCTGCTAAAGAGCTCTGGTGCCTACCTCAAGAGGTTCTGGTGCGCTTCTGGTGAATGTCTCAGATACCGTGCCCAGCTTCAGATCAGCTCATGCGGACGCGGTCGATATATGGGTTCTGGGGAAACAGCAAAAAAACGAACTTGGCGAGGGGGGTGGAGCTGCAGAGGTTGTCCCTCCGCTGTAGTGACGATCACTTCACCGAACCAAAGCCATAGTCCCCAGCTAGGTTGCTTTTGGGTGTTAATTGCACCTGTTTGGATCAGCCCCTTTCAAATCTTTCAGGGCGCAGGCTCCACTTGAGTCAAATCTCTATCCAGTCTTCTATGGGTGACAGTTGCCCGTTGACAGCATTTCGTAGAGGCTCTGCTCATGAACTTCACGAATGGGTTTGCTGGTGGCTGGGGCCAACGCGGTAGCAACGATAGTTTTCGAAAAATCTGACCTTTGTGCAAGCCTGGACCGGATTTCGACTCATATCCTCCTCAAGAATGCAGCGCAGTGAGTCAAGACAAGATGCTCATTTCAGTGTGTCGTCTGCAGTTCAGCGCGTGACCTGGTGGTAAGCCTGATGTGTGGAGGATTCTCAGACCTTCTTTGCTGAGGTCCCCATTCGATGATGAAGTGACGGCGCAGGAAACGTGGCTGCCGCGATGGCTATGTAGCAAGCCTTGATTTCAGGCTCACAGGAGGTCAAAGTGCTCTCGCTATGTACAAAGGCTTTGCTGAACTCCCTGATGGTTCTTTTCCGGAGGACCACCTCGCAGGAGCTCTGAGATATGGAGAGGAAGATCAACGTAAGGGTAAAAGAGTAGTCGTCAGCTCCTGCTGAACTTCATCGAAGCTCAGCGGGCCTGCTTTGGCTCAGCGATGAGCTGCTGCTGACCACGATAAGTAACGACATTCACTGGCTCAAGGCAAATGCGTTGTGCTGACACTGATCGCTGGGTGAGGTCCACAGATTTTTTCAGTAGATCTGGAGACGCACCTACAGGCATAACCGGATAGTGGGACGGCAGTCCAAATAACAGACGGGTCGTGCGCGCTGCCCTCTTGATTGTTGATTCAGACCCTTGCTATGACTGTTGAACCGGCGTAGCACCCATGTCCCTAGAACAACTCAAATCTTTCCTTGATAAGGCAAAAAGCAATACGACCCTCCAAAACAAACTCAAAGCAGCTAGATCACCTGAAGAAGTCGTTATTATCGGCAAGGAAAATGGTCATGAATTTACTCTGGACAAGCTTAGTCTTCTCAACGACTCGGACTTGGAAAAAGTAGCTAGGGGGGGATTCAAATGGCATGAAGAAAATGTGCCTTTAATGGGATATCCCATTGATGCTCTTTGACAGAGAAATCTGACGCTTGCTTTTTCAAATCTATTGAAAAGACCTGAGGCCCGTTCGTCTGGACTAACTCAAATCTTTTCTTCATAAGCTGGAAGGTGATCAGAGTCTTCCGGGGATGTGTTTAGCTGTTGATTCTCCTGATGAAGTGGTCGCAATTCTCTAATAGTGTGGCCACCATTACTGTTGATTGGCGAAATGAACTCAGTGAAGAAGAATTATAAGGTGTTTCTGTTAGGCGATTTCCAGAAGCTTGTGAGGGCTAAAGATTATCAGTCTCTAAGCTGTGTTTTGGAGTGCAAATGGTAAATTTCGATCACCCGGTAATTGAGGCGAAGTGGATTTTGTATTGAACGAGATTTCTTGTGTCAGTCGCTACTGCAACGGTCTGCGAGTAGAAAATGGATCAATAAATGTTCGGAAGCTGCACCCCAAGGTGCAAGGCAAATAAAAACCCCAAGTTTTTGCAGGGGCTTTGAGGGGTTAGATTCCAGATTCACGACCCCCTAATCAATACTCCCTCCGCTTTCTCGAGGTTCCGCATTCACTTGGAGAGAGCCGACCTGATCCACAGGCCTCCTGTATCACCTCCCATCGCTTGATTGGTGTGTTTGCTTCACGACTATGAAGCAGCACATAGACGGCTGGGGTGATCAGACGTTGCTTCAAAAGCTGTTGATTCGTTAGGGCAGACGCTTGAATCCCATGCAGTGATGTGATGACTAGCGAACAGCAAAGCGCTTTTAGAGAGGTGTGAGACATGGGTTCAAGTTGGAATTAATCATGACTTCGGCCATTGGCTTGAAATCAGTGACTTGAGCGGTTCGTGGGGTATTGCCCCCTCGACTCCTTCAAGCTCGCAGCCCTACTGGTGAACCCAGCTACATAGCTCTGGTGATGAGCTCAAGAAGCTTTGGTGAGCTTTTGGTGAATCGATCAGATACCACTTCCAGGTAGGAATCAGCTCATACGCAAGCTGGCGGCGCCAAGGCTCCAGGGCAGTTAGCGTTCATGGTGTTTAAGAGCTGCTGGTGTTGGCTGAGAAGCGTTGCTACAGCAACCCCCCTTGATGGATTCAAACCATCGACCTACGGAATAGACAACAATCCCCCCCCCGTGAAGCAAGAATGTTCGATGACAGGTTTTTAATGCTTGGAGGCTATTTGTGATGAACCTCAATCGGGCGTTACTTCCAAGTATGTTCGCATTAGATTTTGGCTCCTGTTAAGAGACGTTCACGCGCCTTCAAGGTTTTGTTGCCCGTCACTCAATCCTTTCGCTTTGATGACTATCGTGAGATTGAAAGGCCCAGGGATGCCTCGGTTCTTCTTTGGTCGCTAAGTCAAAAAGACTTGACGCCAAGTTTGGTGTACAAGCCATCCTGAACCATGTCGTTCAGCTGAGCTGCTGACAGTTCAAAGCTCATCGGTTCAGACCAACGAGGGCAACGATGCGCAGACGGTCGGCATGAATCGCTATTACCCACTTCTGCGCTGAGATTCACTCGCAGACTCCAACGCACACGAAGGTACCTGGATCACTGAAGGCAAGAATCATCAAAACGGCCACGATGCTTCCAGCAATCAATACAACAGGCCAGATTTCATCTTCAGGACGCATTTTAAGAAATAACCATCGAAGCCTGATGGGAGAACTGTGCTTCCCATGGAACTTGCCAGCCAAGATCCTGAAACCGAACCTTCCAGGGCGGCTGTCACCGCTTTCGAGAAGCATCTAGCGGCCATAGACCTAAAGGGTTCCACCTGGTGGTACTCATGACAGCAACAGCTCTTCAACCTGATCTCAATGCGGTGCAAAGCCGCCGCCTTGCAAAAATTGATTTGGATGAGGCCATTTATGAGGCCGCCGAACAGCATCCTGATATTTGGCCACGGGGACTTATCACCAAAATCGCCACGGAGCTAGGAGTCACACCGGCCACAGTTCGTCGTGAACGGACCATTCTTTTGCCAGGAGTCAAGAGCGCGCCTGAGCTGGGCTGGTGAACAGTCAGGCGTTGGTTTGCCAGTTGTTCAGGCACGATGCCATTGAAGCCTTGGTAAAACTGACACCCATGATGGTTTGGCGGTGGCTCAATCTCCTGTTTCACAGATCGAGTATCAGCTTCCTCTGGAGGTGCTGGCTCCAGGGGATTGGCATGGAGGATAACGATCAGCTGCCAGTCTGACCGGCTTGTCTCAGCTAACTGAGGTGGCTAAAGCGAAATCAAGTAATTATCTGCTCATGAAGAGATCACTGTTTGCACTGCTGCCTTTAGCTCTTGCAACAGCAGCGCCTGCCGTCATGGCTCAGAAGGAAATTCCCAAAGCTCCTGGTCACGACCAGTGCCCACTTGGTTACGTCAACACCCTTGGCAGCACTTGCGTGTCGCCCATCTACTACGAGGTAGCACCCACTTACGGTGAAGCCTGCAAGTCGGGATGGATGAACATCGGCGCTGGTTACTGCAAGAAGAAGACCCTCGGCATCTTCTGACCATGTCCGCTGGCTGAGAGGTTCAGCTCGATTCGGATCGTTGCGATTCAGTCGTTAAACGAACAACGCGGACTGGATGCTTGCGCGTAAATGGTGTTGGAACTTTCAACACCAAACAGTGGCTCCCGAAAGGGAGCCTTTTTGTTGGCAACACTCTTCTCCCCGCGATGTCGCCGATGCGACTTGCTTGCCGGTGCCCAGCCTGCGGAGTTTGTTGTTACGAGATCACCTGACTTGTTTCGTTTCGCTGCCTGATGCTGGCTTCCTGCGCAGCGCAGTTCGCATTGCTGTTGGCCTGACTGCTGTTCTGATGTTGTCTGATCCGACTCACGCCGGAGGCTGGGGAGACTTTATGGATCAGGGCTATGGCCAGATTTTCCTGATGAGTCGATCGACGCCTACGCCGCAGGCAACAGCAATGAGGAGGGCGATAGCTGGGTTTAGACCACGCAGGAAGCTGACGACGAGTCCAGATGTTGCGCCAACAATTAACGCTCTTTTGATCGATACCTTCTTGATGCTGCCCATGGCGTGAATGTTGTGATGCTGCACATTGTCATTGTTTTGTCCGGATAGTGGCCAATCTTCAACTGATCAAAACAAGTTTCGCCCACTTGTTGATTTCAGCTGGATCGACTGGCAATGGCCAGAATCCCTGAAGCGCTTTAGATCGAATGGCAGGCCCACACGACGAGATCAATAGGATTGAGCGTGAATTGGATAAAGAGGTAGGCAAGTTAAAAAAGCCTCCGTCGACTGGCAAGACAGCGAAGCATCAAAGTCTGGATGCCGTCGTCGCGACATCTGGACTTCTTGTAGTTGTCGCTATTGCAATCGTTTTCGGAGGACGCCTCAACGTCACGCAACGATCTGCATTGACTGGGGGTGTGTTGGGAGTTGCTGCAGGCTTACTCGTCGGTTATGGCATTGGAAGGATGCGCTAAAAGCGTTTCAAACAGCACCTGATGTTTCGCTAACCTGAAGCTACTCTTAAGGGCGCCAGCCCCTGGTTAAGTGTCATCCGCCGAAAAACGGTATCGGCAGGCTTAAGAATTCACAGGAAAGGAAGAGTTGTAGCTTCAGCAACGAGATGCCGTCTGCAGATGCCCAGTGGGTGATTTTCGCGAGCAGATTGCTTGATGGTGGCGGTAAGCTTCGCCACCTTAGAATAATTATAAAATGAAGAATCATCAGTGTTGTTGTGGTTGCTAGGTTGAGTTTGCCGGAATACGTTTGGGTCGCTTCATGGAAGACAACCTGATTGTTGTTTTGTAGGAGTTGTTGGGATAGCTACGCGACCTAATGTCAGATCTCAAACTTTTAATCTGACAATGGCATGAAGTAAATAGAGTGATTCTGCTCGTTTAGTGTTGAACCATATGTAGCTGATTGGGATTTGTAAAATGTATCAATTCAAAGACATAAGTAATCCGGCATTGGCGCCGGTGTTTTGAATGTGATAAGCCCAGTTTCCAGCTCGCTGTTTGGAAATTATGAATAGTTTGTCCTCCGGTAGCACCAATTAAGTGAAGCAATAATGATTGCTAGGAACAGTAATATTTCTACCAAAAGCGGCTTTAGATCTTTTGTTGGAGCTATGAAGAGAGGGCCGATAGACAGCCATTCAACGCGGGAGTATGTTGACAAAAAGATTTCGAGTATCTCTTTCCCATCATTGATTATTGAGGCAAAAGACTCAAGGAATTACTGAATCAGTTGTTGCTCTGAGGAACAGGATGCGATATTCAGTGGATGGCCAAATGACGTAAGATTTTCAAAGAAAAATTTATGTCTATCAGTTATTGGATGGTGCGGTCGTCTTTTGTCTCTGGCAAGGTAAGTGACCGGATGAATGCTGCCGAAAACAGATGTCAAATCATCAAAAAATAAACCTCTTTAGGTATTCATAAATACTTTGCTAGCGCATTAATAGCTATCAGGCTTGTATAGCGGGTCAGACCGGGCTAGCAAAATAATATTGCAATGCTTGGAGTACAGAGTTTGCAGCTTGCAATATTTGGCTTGAGATTGACACCAATCTGGACCCGCCAATGGTTCGTGATGTCCGTTTTCTATAGGAATGTCCACGGCTTGTATCTTGGAATATCGCTAAGGACTACTCAGTTCTTTGCTTTGGGTACGTCGTCTCATAGGGATTGATTTAACCTAGAAATCTTTAATGTAAAAAACCGTTGTCATCAGATTTAGCCTGATTGTGATATTGCTTGGTGCCACTCCTCTCTAAAAAGACGGTTTGATCTGCTTCAGCCTAATTGCGCTTGAACATGCCATATGAATCACATCTTGACTGACGTAGTGACTAATCAGAAAATCTTTTGTGGTTCTCGCCTTAATCAGCTCCCCAATCAACACCATCTAATTCGTCTATGCCCAGGCCGTCCGCAAGGTCAGATGGTGAAATTAAAAATCCCAACTCTTTGGCAATTTCTGAGATGGCATCGGGATCTGTCGTGGATTTAATTTTTTTTTGGAGATTTGAATCGGTTTTGATTTTTTTCTTGAATGCTCTGAGTTGCTCTTCGGACATGGTTCTCGGATCCTTTCCGTAGTCATAGCAAAGGTATAAGGATGTGTCTTTGCTTGTAAATTTATTGAATTCTACTGCTCCAGGTGTTGCGACTTGTTTTAAGGCTTTTAGTCGCATTTAATAAGTGAAGTATCTGTATTCGTGAGGTCTTCCGGCACAGGATTTAGGCAGTCCTAGTCCCGCAGAGGCCTGTTGATTAGTAGTTTGAGTTTTGATTGTGAAAGCTCAGCAGACCGCCGCCTAAAATGTGCCTGCTGGTTCCTTTTATTGGGTCAGTAGGTTATGTAAGCGGTGAATTCGTAACCGTATTTTTTGATAATAGTAAGAACCCGTTGTGGTGAGTTCATGGCCTCTGGTTTTGGCTGATTTTTGAGGAGTAGGGTTCAGGCGAGTAATCAAATACAATAATATCTTTAATTGTTGGAAGGAACACCTCTTTCAATGCAAGGTGCTTTGTTGCAGCAGGTTGAGACGATGTGCCGGTATAAGCATCTCTTGAGGCGACAGAGTCAAACGTCACTACAACTGAATGAGTGAAACCTTTGTTTAACTCTTCGGGACTATTGTTCGTGCCGAACTGGACTGAAATAATTCCTTCAACTCCATCTGATCCATTCGGTAAGTCCTCGAAAAGACTCCAAACTTCAGCAATTTTGTCGTCACTTGTTTCTTCAGTAAAGCAAATTAACAAGAGGTGACAGACCAATGCTTCCGAGTCCATGGTTGAAACAGTCCAATAACCTTGGTAACAACTTTACTGATGTTTCAGACCATCTAAGCCCTTCACAACCTCATGCCGACGTTTCTGATGCTGGTGTTTTTACTTCTAACCAAATACGTTTTAGTCCCATCGTTTTGCACGGATGGCTTGTGACAACCCTGCCCAGTGCTGTGTGTGCTTGGTGTGTGTGTGTCGGGAGATCGATTCGTCCAACTCAACCGCACTGCTGTTCCCATTCGGGTCTTATATCGCTTTTTGCTTCGCTTCCATGGTATTGGGATTTTTCTTCTGTAAACGGTATTTGAAGCGCCAATCAAGGTTGTGTGGCTAAAAGTTAATACGTTTCGTTTGGATGCTTGTTGTGACTACTGAACAGCTGTTGTTGGTCGTGATGGCTTTTGGCGCGGCTCTGACGACTCTTTGGGCATGGCGTGTGGGAACTTCTCAAAACCAAAGAGAGAAGTCGTGATTACGCCTGTCTCTTCAGTTTGGGCCCGGATTCTTAGTTTTTTCTTTGGCCGCCAAGTCAGAAAGAGTTGACCTCACGATCTGTATCAAGCCAATCTAGAACCATTGCACTGGTTGGCCGTTTGGCAGTGATTGATAGATCACCGATTCTCCGCCTCAGCACCGTAGAGGCTCCCTTGCGGTCACAGTTTAGCCAACGTCTCCATGCACGGTCTATTTGCTCCAGACCCGCCAGCGTTTGAAGGCATGTCAGCCCAACGTCGGCCATGGAGGGAGTGGTTAACCATTTCAGTGTGGCGTCTAAGTGCAGCTGTTTTCGACATCGTTGCCAGTTCCCCAATGAGGACAGTCCTCTGACTGAGCGGTATCGCCAAAGAGTGGCGAGATTTGTCTTTTTTTATTTCTTAGGAAAGGGGGGTCTACAACAGCGTCAGCAATGCCCTATCAGCCGCGCATACGCAGTGGGTTGTGATTGCCACCAGGCTCCTCCGTGGTGGGGGGAAAAGCGGTGGTTTGGCGGCTGCTTAGAAACAATGTCTCGAAGCCTGGGGCCACCGCTATTCGTCCCTAGGTCTTTTGGTCAGACCTTATTCATGCCCTCTTCCAGCTCGACAAACTCCTCATCGCTGAGGCCGGGGATGATCTCCGCTGTGACGCCGAGGCCCTTGGTCCAGGGATAGGTGTGCTTCTGCACTGCTGCCAGGTTGTCGGCTTCCACAAGCAGCACACCTTCACCGGTCTGAGGGTGGATCTGGCGTGCCAGCAACTTGAAACCGGCGAATTCATCCATGGGCTTGCCGCCCTTGATGTAATCAACGATGGCTTTGGCGTACTCCTCACTAGCGGGATCGGGAGCGGACCACTGGATCATGAAGCGTGCCATCAAAAAGCTTGCAATGGTTGTTCAATCATCGCCTGTAAGGACACAGGCAAGGACTCAAATGCATAGTCCCGCGCTGATCTTCCGCACTGTGGCTATTTTCAGTGCGTTCAGTCCGGCTACAGCCGGACTGTCATCTGTTTGTCGTCCTTACGTTCACACCACTTCTCGCAAGCCATAAAAGCCATGACATGGTTGATGATCACCTGGTTCAGCTAGTCGGTCAAAGAATCACTGCTGCACAGGAGAAGATCCCGTATTCTTCTATGGAGCAGATCCATGAATCGATCTCAGTCCCTGCAGTACATCGAACAACTGTCAGGGAATGGGGTGCTTGAAGAAGCCACTTATCGCTATGCCCTAAGAGTCGTTGACTTGATCAGTTGTGCCACGAGCGAAGAGCTGTTGCGCTGTCAAACATCTGAAGAACTATCGGCCTGGATACGGCGAGATGCACTCGCTTCTCAAGCAACGCTAAGCGAGGAGGCATTCACAGAGCGATTTGAGGTTGGGCACGGAAGTGCCTATGGATGCATTGAACAGATGCTGAGCTGTGTTGACTACGAGTTTGTTTTCGACCTATTGGCCTCCATGCGTCAGTCGGACTAGCAAGTCAGGCCCCGTACCTGGCTGAATAAGCTCTGGTTTGCTGAGCAGGCTGTTGGCTGATTTTTCACAATGGGCAATCTCACTTTTAAGTGATTGATTAACCACTCTACGCTTAAAGATCACGGTAATGACATGGTTTATTGCTGTGATATTCGTGTTGATGGGTCTTGATTTTCTGGAGTACCATTTGTGAAATGTTTGATTGATTACTTTCGTGGCCTTGTATTATTGTTTTAGTTGTATCCGATGCCATGGTCAGGGGGTTGATCTGGGGAGTTAGTACTGCTTTTGTTTTTAGCATCTATATTGTTTTGTCTAAATATCTTCTTTCACATTTTTCTTCGCCATGGTTGTTGCTTGCTTCGGGGGTCGGAATTGTTGCCTTGATTCCATCTGTTCTCAAGCGAGGTCATGTCTATAAAAGTTGGAATCGCAAGCAGTGGAGGCTAGTTATTCTGATGGCCTTGTTGAGCGGGTTGTTTAATTTTTCGATCCTGCTCAGCATTAATTATTTGCCGGCATCTATTGCAACAATGTTTGTCGGACTATCGTCTGTGACACTGTTGCTTCGAACGTGTAGTATCGAGGGTCGATTGCCTATGCCGTTAGAGTTCTTGGCGGTCTTTTTTGCTGCTTTTGGTGCTTTTCTTGTTTTAGGAGTGAAGCTTCAATCGTTTTCTTTTATTGGTCTAATGTTTGGTGCTTTTGCGCTAATATTTGGCACAAATGCTGTGATATTGACCGGCAGAATCCGTGGAATTATTAATGCAAAAGAAGTTGTTTTCTCGAAGCAGCTTAGTAAGGTTATTTTTGCGTGTTTTGGCCTTATTCTGATTTCACGATTGCCTGCTGCGCCCTATCCGACATTGGCAGTCCTTTGGGTGTTGCTGCTTGCCACTGGATGCCTGAAAATGCTGGAAAGTTTTACAGCTTCAAAGACCGCATTTGCGCTTCCCCCTGTGACCTATAGGAATATATTATTGCTTAACTTGCCAATTGTTGCTTTTGTTGAGTCTTGGATGTTCGACATTCACCTCGATGACTACCAGTGGATTGGTATATTTTTTATTATGCTATCGGCCCTAAGTGCGATCTTTTCTGGTGAGAAACGCCTTAAAGCGCTCTGAACAGTCCATTGTTCGTTTGTCATTCTCCTCATTCAAGAGATCTGTCGTTTCGTGTGCAGTTATTCTGTGCGCCGGTTGCCAGGCACAACTACCTTGAACCCTGCGAGACCAGGTATCAAACAGTCGGGTGGAAGCGATGCTTATCCAGGTGATCAGGAGACCAGAGGTCTCCGCCATTTCACTTAATATGAAGTGGCGTAAGCCAGTGCAATGAATTTTAAAGAGGGCGAACTAATCGCGATTTTCTTCGGATCAATCGCAATCTTGCACGCTTTCCCTTTTGCTTGGGAGAGTCATCAGATCAACAGATGCGTCGACTATCAGCGAGAGTACTTGCGCAATCGTGATTTGCCTAAGAACAGAATTCATGCAAAAGCAGTTAATTACTGTCAAGGAGGCCAAGCCGGCAATACTCAATAGCGGGCTCAATGTCCAAGTATTAAGAATCGAAGTGATGCCCGCCCAAGTGATAACGGATCAACACTGCCAGTCGGGACCAGTGTGCTGGTAAAGTATATTTTGCTTAGAGGTCTTACCCTTTTGATGTTTACTTCCTGGCAGTGATTGTTTTGGATTCAAGTTTGTTAAATTTCCCTAGGAATTGCTTGCTCCTTGCGTTGTTTTGATGTTTCTGGGAAACAAAAGATTGTCCAGGGACAAGCTTTGATTCCCAAAAAAACCCGCTCTTGGCGGGCATTCTTGATGGTCCTTAGCTTCAGTTGTCAATCGTATAGTTTTTGCAGATAGTTCCGTGGCATTGGCAATAAGATCCAAACTGTCCTGCACTTGTAGCTTCAAGCTCTTCTTCTGAAATTCTAGCGGGAAGATTGAGGTTGTTAGTAGAAATCGAAAAACCTTCTGTTTGCGCAGCATTAACTACTTCTTTTGTTGACTTTGCAGCTTTAATCTTCTCTTGAAGGCCTCTGTCGCCTTCGAGTTTTACGAGAAATGTATTGAGTTGTTCTTGAGTCATGAGTTTCTCCGGAAGGGACTTCTTGGTTCTAGGCCTGTTGCACCGCAGGCAGCAGAGGGGCAGCCGACCTTAGAGGTACGGTTTCGAGACCTTCCCCGGCGGGTTGCACGGGAGGAAAATAGCCGGCTTCGATCGTGTTTCCTGCCATTAGCGATGATGTTTTCAAACCAGTCCTCTCCGTCGCGCGAGCTGCAGCACCTGATGCGACCCCGTCGACAGTCCCCCGAGGCGGGACAGACAGTCCCCAACTAAGAAATACCGGTTTTGCCGACCTTTTAGCTGCGGAATCCTGCGGGATTGCCGTTGGGCTGTGAGCTTGAACAGTATTTCAAGCCCAGCCTTTTGACGTAATGCGTTGGTTTCACAAGTGGGCTTTTTGATCGCTTGGCCAATCCAGTCGCAACGAAGCCTGGGAAACGCTGCAGAAGTCAGGCGTGTGGAAACGCTGTGAGCTAAAGGATTCGCGCAAGGATGGTCGGAGAATTCAGAGTTTGCTATGAGCTGGTTAGTTGTATCCACCTTGATGAATCAGAGTCAGGACGCTATGCGTCATGAGAACGACCAGAAGCACCGTTCCGATGCCAGTTCGCTTGACGTTCAGGTTGAGCGAAATCGCAGTGTGAATCATCTGTCAACCAATACGGTCAGTGATGAAGCACTCAAGAAGGTAGACAGCCAGACAAATGAACTCATGAAAGACCAGGGGCCAACCCCATTCCGCAAGGAGATCAATTGATATGAGTAACGAACATCATCAAAGTGGCAGACGCCCAAATAAAGCTGATCTTGAACGGCTTGATCCGGTTCATCGCGAGAAAGAACTGCTGAAGCAAGCTAGTGCAGATGAACGACATAGCCACCCGAATGAAAAGAATCGGGAGCACTCTCACAGTGGAGAGAAGTTTGTGGAGGAAGTGAAGCGCCTTGATGCTACAGAGTGATTCAGTTCTCTAATGCAGATAATATGACCAGTCACTCGTGATCTTTAAATGTAGCGATTCGTGTGGAGGTCAGGTCATGGCGGGGCAATTGTTAGGCTCTGATCAGGGGAATGCTGAGATACCAGGCAATCGATACCTGGCAGACCATGTAGAAGTCAGTTGTTGAAAATGTCGCCAACGGAGGTGGAGATGGATCACCGCCGGCTCATCGTGTCGAATGTATTAGAGCAGTTCATTTAAGTCCCATATTTTTTAGTTTCTATGGATGCTGACGTGCATTAGTCGTAATCTTAGAGTTTTGTTGATCCAGGCGGGTCGCCTTCATTCCGAATATCTGGACAAGCGACTGACTAGCTCTGAACTTCTCCTAAAGCATGATGCTCTTTAGTTTTGGCGTTGAAGCTTTAGAGGTACCAATGTAAGATTTGTTGAAGAGATGATCCCACTGCTTATTACTCTATGCCTTTATGTATCAATCAAAAGGATCCAATTATGCCAGCTCATTGGAACTGATTGCTGCTCAATGAGATTTGGCGGAGTAAATGGCTCGAGAAAATATATAGATTTTAGTTTTCTGCCTTTAGGCATTGTTGAATTCACCTGCGCCACCATTGCTCCATCCTCTCGAGGCTCCATTGTTCCATCCACTCAATCCGCCATTATTAAATCCGCCCAAGCTGCCGTTATTCCATCCACCTGTTCCGCCATAAATCTCAGAAGTGTCTTGGTCTGATAATTGTTTGCTTAATTGAGAACTGTCAGAATTAAAATCATTCAATATTTCTAGCGCAGAAATAACGAAACCTAGTTCCTTGGCGAGTTTGACCATGGCACCAGCGTCTCGACATGATTTTACTTTCTCCTGAAGATTTGAATCTCCTTTAACTTTGGTGAGGAATGCTTTGAGTTGTTCTTCTGACATGGATATAAAGCTTGTGCACTAGTCATAGCAACGCTCTGCTGGGCGAAGTGCATCTACGGTGTTGACACTAAAAACTCGCAATTGTTGGGGCTTTATGTGGACTCCTCAGTAACTACTCAAAGTTGAAGTGTTTGCAAACCATTTGGCCGCCACTAGCTGGGTTAAAAGTTGTCCGATAGGTCTCATTAACCCCAACGGCTTCAGCTTCTGCGCTTGCGTGGGTATTAGCTTAATCTGGAAAGCCGATGGGGTGACCCCCTCCTTGACTGTATCTTCTTGCCGTTGCTCTTCAACGGCTCGATGATCTCCCTCTATCGTTTCCGCTTTTCTCTCTTCTTTCGGCAGCTTGTCCCACTTTTCCCATGGGTAAGCAGTTACTCTGACTTTAACGGTAGTCCCCATGGTTTCTGGGAGTGAATGTTGAGCTTGCGAGCTCTTTGACTCCTTCAAGTTCACAGCCTTTTTGGGGAACCCTGCAAAACAGCTCTGTATGGAGAGTGCAGAGTTTTGGTGCATGTCTGATCAATAGCTCAGAATTTTCTTCAAGGCTGGCTCTAGTTCATCCTCAAGCTTGTGAAGCCAAGGCTCAATGGCAATAAAAACCGCTGACTGCTCGTTGATCGCCATTGACCGAAGAACGGTTTCGGTTTGCTGATAAACGCTTAGCAAGGAAAGGACCGCACTCTCACGAATGACATTCCGGCTTCCTGTGCTTTGTGAGTCATCGTTCACACGGCTTCAGACCATCGGTCTGGGGTCGTGTGAATATTGCCATCGTGCCGGAAGCTGAAAAATCTGCTAATTCAATTCTCAGAGCTGATTCACCCAAGATGATCCTTGTTATGTCCTCCACCGGCATGTTTGGTCGTCCAGTCGTGGAAGGCTTAGCGAAACGTGGTCTTTCAGTCAGGGCGACAGGACGGTCTGAAAAAGCGTTGGCAGCTTTGGATGCACCTGGGGCTGAACTCATATCCGCCGATATGGATGATCCCTCAACCTTGCCCCAATTAATGAAAGGAGTCGACAAGGTGCTCGTTAATGCACCAATGGACGACAAAAAAGAAGTTCGACTGAGAAATGTGATCGAGGCCATGATCCAATCCGGTCATGGAGCGAAGATTGTTCTGCTAACTGGCGGTGTTGAGCATGACGATGAACTTGGCACGGCTGGATTAGCCACTGAGAGATTGATGCGTTCTTCTGGACTGCCTTGGACGGTTGTCGGTCCTCAGACGGTTATGGAAACAAACTTCAAACCATTTCGTGAATTGATCCAAGCCGAAAGCATGCTGATGTCATGTGTCGGTTCGGCAAAGGTGGGTTTTGTGGCCTTAGAAGATGTCACAAATGCATTCATCAATGTTTTGGATTCGCCAAAGGAAGCACATGTTGGTTGTGAATATATGATCACTGGGCCGGAAGCGGTGACTTTTGAGGATGTTGCAACTGCTGCCACAGAAGCTCTTGATCGCCGAATCATCTATCAAGACATGCCTAGAGATGAGTTTCGGAATCTGATGCTTACAGAAGCTGGTTTTACAGAGGCAGATGTAGATATTGAGGTGATGTGTCACCTTGATGCCTTTCGTGCAGGTAAAGCAGCTCGAATCACGGATGACTTTACCAGTCTTACAGGAAAGAAACCAAAATCAGTGCGGGAGTGGTGGATAGCGAATGCAGACTTTTTTATGAGCGCCTAACTGAAGATCGAGAGCTTGCATTCATTATGCATTAGTGAATACCTTAAAAGCTTGCTTGAATCTGCTCAGCTCCTCGACAGACTGATGCTGCGCCATAACGCCAGCGAAGGCTGGGAAATGATGTAGAAGGAAGGCGGTTGGAACCGTTGCTCCTCAAGTGATAGTCAACTTTTGTGTGCTGTCGTCGCTTTGGTGATCTGACACTGTCCATTACTTCTGAATTTGCTTCCAGAGCTGATGAACTCATATTCGTGATTATATTTTAATGTGCTGCGATCGACTTTGAATATATAACTCGTGCGTGTGCCGTTTTTATTCCTACCTTGTTCGTGAATTGTTAGTTCCGCAGGCGTCACATTGAAGTGTCTTTCATTTCCATCAACAGTTGCGCTATTTGTATCAAAATCCAAAATGACTTGCCGTGTGAACAATGTGTATGGAGAACTATTCCATGTTGATGTTGTATCTTTACAGGTGAGATGCGTTGGCACTGCCTCGGCGCTCGTTGAAATCAGCACGTCGACTGCGAAAAACGCCGCCGCACCTAGAAGGCTGCCAACAGCAGATCCGACAACGACACGTCTGAGGCCTTCCATTGACTGATCACGTCTGATGGCATCGTCGCTAAAAGGCTGTTGAAGGCGCATCCCCAGAACGGGCCAAAGTTTTTTTGTCTTTACAGCTCCACCTAATGCATCGCAGCGACTACACCCTGATTGACTGCAGGCTTCGCACGTGCAGAAGCATTGTCCTTATGGGACGTCTTGTTGTCTGGGAGATGGTTCCAGTAGCCACACTCCAGAATTTCACTTCTACTTAAGCCTATGTGTTCGGCGACGGTGGTTGTCTGTGCTGGGTCTAATTCTGCAATTGCTGCTTGGGAGATCTCCACTTCCCAGCACTGGTGCAGCCCCAAGGATGTCTGATGAGCTTCTGGTGAATGGCTCAGATTGGTCGTCCAGGCGGAAATCAGCTCATGCAGAAGCTGGCGAGGCCAAGGCTCCAGGGCACTCAATCCTCACGGTGTTTAAGGGCAACCGGTCCTGGCTGAAAATCCACGCTGTAACTAGACGCCCTCTCATGGATTCGAACCATCGACCGATTGTTCTGCAGGCAGTCGCACTTTCGGTTACAGAGCAAATGACTTTGCCAGACCGTGCCGATGGCGATCAAGGACCGACCATTGGTTGATCGCTCTTTACCGAAGAATGGTGCGGGTTGGTTGAAGAACACCCAACAGGGAAAGGTTTGCAGGCTTACGAAGACTTGTCCTACGTATTGCTCAATGGGCCGTAGTGGAGCCCTTTAATCATTTGTATGACTACTAAGTGTTGGTGGCTACAGCCTGGGCAGACAAAAATCGATAGTTAGCACGCCGTTCATACCGCCCTCGATTAATGGCATCATGATTGGGGACAAGTCTAGGTGTGGCTTTGATGTGTCATACAAAATGCGATAATTCTTGTTTTCAAAGATAATAAACAAAGCATGATTGTAACCTCTGGCTAGAAATGTCGCATCAGGCGGAATGCCGAAGGCGTCTACAATTTCCTGTGGGAAATTAAATGTCTCCAAGGGTCCGGCGTATGCCAACTCAATCCCCGGGATTCTGGTTTTGAATGATATTACCTGTCTGTTCACGTCTGATACTGCTTTCGGGCTTACGTCTTTTTTGATTTTCCACAGTCCAATGTGAATGATTTTTGTAGATGTCATCATCGATTCATATGCTCTATCAAGCGTAGTCCATGTTGGATTTTTTTCATGGTTCGATTGCATTTGGCTTGCGTATGAAAACTGTTCACCTATGGATTTTTAGCTGATTAATGTGAGTGCTTTTTGGATGGCATGTTGGACGATCGAGTAGCCATCGCCGAAGTTGCTTCGAGTGTATGCCCTGTTGCGCCACGTTTGAGACTTATGTTGATCACACCAGCCGAGGCCTGTTGGCGTCCTGCTTTCTGGCAGGAAATCGATGCATTCATGGCCCTAGAGCCTATTGCAGATGTCAGGAGTACACCTTGATTGATTCTGGCTGTAAAGCTCTAACCAATAGGCCGCATCGGCATTCTTTCGATCAACTGGCGGCATCGTCGTTGCGCCTCTTTGTTCTGCCCAGGGCTGTGGAGTGGTTCTTCGTCGGGGAGTTCGGACCTATCTGACCTTCTTCAGAATCTCGGTTTTTGTTGACGAAAAAGCCTTGATCTGCGCTTGGCTGTCAGCACCACAATCATGTCAATACAGCTTTCACCAGCACCACTACATTACCTGGGAAGATCATTGTGCAACTAGTAAATTTTACCAGGGATTGACTGCTCCTCTCGCCAAGTCTCAAGATTTAATCGTGACAGCCACGCATGGATACAATCGAAGGATAGAACATACTTGGGAACTACGTTGTAGTCTTCTGTGTTAAGGAACTGAAAGGCAACAGATTGAAGAGTACTTCTTCACGATGTGAAGGACTTGCTCTTGTCTTTCATGACTTTGTTTTTGCGCAGACCTGCAGCACGGTTGCTCCGTGTCAGTTTATACCTGATTTTTGGATTGGAAGATGCAAGAGGATAGGGAGCACTTTTTACAATGCTCGTCTTGGATGTTAAGCAACAGTTGTTAACGGTTTTGGTATTAAGCCCATTATCGATGGCCAGTATTAGTCCAAAGCTCAAGGCAACAATGAATACACCTACTGCTTCTCAGCTTCTTTGCCGGTCGACCGATGCATCTGTGCAAGCTCATCAAAGTAATTTTTTCGAGCATCGTTGACCTTAGCCTCGACTTCTAGGGCAAGATGCACGAGGTGCCCATTCAGTTTGCGGAGATTGGTCCCTGATTGGCGAGTCATAGGAAAGCTTTTGATTGAATTAAAATTAAAACCGATCAACTAGATCCTAGGCGTGTCTTAATCGAAGTTAAAAGTTAGTATTAACTGTATTCAATAGAACCCTTTGTCCAGAGTGTTTGGTTGTGGTTGATACGAAAGCTGAAAGCATTGATTCTCGTGTATGCGAATGATCCCGAAGCAATTAAAGATTTTTGTTGATTACTGGCTCGATCAGGCAGAAGCTTTAAGTGAAACCATGTCTCGATCCATGAAAAGCCACAAGCGCTACACCGTCAGACACCGCGAGACCAGTAGTCGAAGAATCGAAAGCTGTTTCTACGCCGGTGATGCTTTCGAAGCCCGCGTTCTGGCTATGGAGGCGGTTCCCTTTATTAAGGCTCACCCCAACTCTATTGAAGAAATTCGCTGCGAGGAACCAAGGCAGGGTTAGATGTATTCCAAACGTCAAAGCAAAAAAACCTTGTTTTAGAACGGTCAGGGCATTGATTTCCGTAAAGGGTGCTTGCATCAGTGAAGGTTGGTTTGATGACGATGAACCGATGAATGCCAGCTGAGTTATGAGATATCCCGCCCCTCCAGCACACGCCGAGCTCCGTTCTAGTTATGTGTCTGTGCTTTAAAGCAAATAATCATATTGTGAGTTGCGATAATTGTAAGTACTGATACAACACCGTTCGATTGACAGATGCCATTACAAATGTAATCGTATTACCTCGATGGATCGCGAAACTCTTTTGGCAACAACTAGTCGGGGAACGGCTTTACACAAATTCAGCGACGGCTTCATTGTCTGCGACCCTGAAGGACAATGTAGTTTTTGTGCTGACTTATACAATGCTGAAGAGTTAATGCAAAAATTAGACAGGAAATATGATCCTTCATTCCCTTGGATCGCATAAAATAATTTATTCATCAACGGAAGAATAAGAAACTACATTAAAACCCTGGCAAATGTGCTTTTGACGACTCCACTTTCTTGGTGGTCTACAAAACTGTTATGTCCAAATGACAGAGGTGCTGAAGAACCGTAAAGCCAAGAAAAAAGGAATGGTACGGGGTGGCCCGCAGTCATCCCGTTTTTCTTTGGCAGCAACAAATGCAGAATCACCGCCGCGTCTTCTGAATCGCCGCTGGCGATCAGTTTTACCCAGGGACCTTCCAGTCGTTCTAGATCAGCCAAGCCTTGCAGACATATCAATCCAACTTGCGGACTGGTGGTTTCTGGTGTCGGCGCTGAATCACAAGCACTTAGTTTGTCCAGCATTCGCTAGGCGGTTTCGTCAACGTGTCGGGATGCCATAAAAGGACCGCCCGCTAGTTGATCGGCATGTGCCGAAGCATGGCGTGTGTTGGCTTTACTGCATGCAGACCAGGTCAGCCTAATGCGTGTTCTTATTGCGCAAAGAGTTCCGTGATGTGTTTCACTCTTTCAAAATAGTTGTTAGCTGTCCTTTTTTCCTGCATAAAAAACAATTAAGTGAACGTCCTTATTGCCGATAGCTCTTCCCATGTGCAGCCTATTCACAACTTCAATTAAGGCATCTCCACTCTCATACCTCCTTTTTGTTCTATTTTTCAGATATAAATCGAGGGTTCTATCAAGAATCACTGCGGCGTTGATGACTTGATGATGGTGCCAAGGTAGAGTCATGCCTGCAGGTATTTTATCCTTAAAATCGCGATTTCTGGTTGGCCTTGCGGATAGTGTGGTAAAAGAGTTCCATCCCATTGTCTTATTGGCTTCGCAAGGCTCTCGACCTTGATACCAAGACTTTCCGCTCCATTAACGTCATGGGCTCTTGATATATGGGCCTCTGGCGTGATTGTTAGTAAAAAAACAACTGTGAGTGCAAGTCGTTTCATGCGTTGCTTTGATATGAAGTGCAGTTTGGCTATTCAATTTTCATCGGAGAGCTGAGCAATCTTTTCTATATGGTCATTTGTTGTCAGACAATTTCACTGTTATAACCCGATTGAAAACTAGGAGACCCTGCAGAAGTGAAGTGGCTGGAAGCCTTCCCGCCTAGTGGTGACTTTGCTTCAAATGGGGGATACTGTTTCACCAGCACGACTCGGGGCTATGTCGAGGCGAACCCTGCAGACAACAGTTCACTGAGGCACGGCTGATGAACTTTCTGAAAAGCATGGGGCTGTTTCTGCTGATACTCGGCTTCTGGTGCGGCAGCGTCCTAGGAGCCCTGTACTTGATCGAACGTCATCGCCTTCAGGAATCTGGCGTTTTAGAAGGAAATAGCCCTAATGGGTGATGTGTCCCTGATCAATGGGCGTGAGGTTTTGCTCGGTGGAATTGTCTGATCGACAAGACAACCAAAGCCTTTGTGATTGGCGCTCACAGCGTCGTCATTGCTACCCCGGTGGCGTGGGTCGGTTCGTAATTCAGGTGGGGGTTATCGCTCTGGATCTTTAAGGCGCTTTGCCTGCATGGAAGAACGCCAGGTTCTGCTTTTCTGCGGCTGTACCCGCTTCCCCGACAAGAAAGTGCTGCATGACAAAACCATGGGGCATACCGGAGCCGATATGGACTTTCACCCTTGATCCCCTGCTGTTGGTTTTAGTTGTGAAACCAAGGCCATCGTCCCTGAGTGGATCGTGTTTGCCCAGATTCACCCGGATCGGTGTCAGGCTGTTGAGATCGCCATGGGCAGGACTTGCGAGGGGCTGGCTCCATTGGTCAACCCTTGGGCATAGAGGGCCCGTTGAAATGCGAGTAGTTCAATGCCGTTGTAGGGGGATGCCCACTCCGAATTCGATCATGGACTGATGACGTTCCAGTTCAAGGTCGAGCACGCCGTAGATCAGCACCAGTCCCTCAGGTCGCCTTGCCTGAGGCTTAGCTGATGTCATGGGTGTCTGCGTTTAGAGGCAAATGCCAAGTGCTGATAGCAGTCCTTGATGCAGCAATGCTTCGGTTCCAACAAGGGCTATGAAGCCGAGCATCGCCATCCTTCCATTGAGAAGTTCAGCTCTCACCTGGCGCTCACGACGCATTTGCGCTGCGGCAAGGTCTTGCCAGTAACGCTCATCAGCCAGGAGGGTTGCAGTTGTCATGGGTTTCTCCCAGTGGGACCTAATTGTTCTATGGCTGCTCGATCACGATTGGTAGTGGGCCAACCGTCTTCTGAGGTTCGGTTTCAGGACCTTTTCGGACGGGTACTACGGGAGCACATTCACTGGCCATGACCAGCTGCAGCTCTAGAGGTTGCTGGTCTAACCATTGCTGCAAGTGCAACGAACTGGTCTCATATTCAGGTGAAGCGAGTGATCACTCGGTTGGAACTGGCCTGATAATCACGAAGGCGGAGGACAGAAACGAAAGTGAAGCGCTCCGTCTACGAGTTTGTTTTCCGCTTGTTGTTTCTTGAACTCAGCCATAGTGTGATTAGTGCCCCTGCATGCAGCCCCTCCTCTCTCCCCGAACGCTGAGAAAGGCTGATGAGTCGTCGGTGGAGACGCTCAAATCTGCTTCAGGGCAATGCAGTTCACATCTGATGCTTTGCCCTGTAAACCGAATATTTTTGTTCGGTTTTGAGTAGTGACTTTGATGCTCAGCAGGTCTAGATCAGAAAAGCCACGGAAATTCACGACATGGTTTCGCGTACTGAATTAAAAGAGGATGCTTTCGATTTGGCGTTAGGGATTCTTCAAGTCGCCAGAGATCCTGAGCATGGGTTTAAACATAGTAGGCATTTCTCGCCAATTTTTAAATGGGATTTGCAAAAAGAATGGCTCAATAAATTCTTAACTCATCCTCAAATTCAGAGTCTTGTTGATGAGCGATTCGGCGTTGCATGGCCATCATTTGATGATATGCATGCAATGCCAATTGGAAGCTTGGGATTCTGCGCTCAGCAAATGTTTAGGCAGCTCGGCATGAATCCATTTCCTCCGGTAAATAAAAACCTGAGGAAGGTTGCCGAGACCAGTGAAAAGGAAGACTACTTATCCCGCAGGCTTAGAAGCTTTCATGATATTCACCATTTAATTCTTGGTGTTGATACTTCGGTAGCTGGGGAAGCGGCTGTGCAAGCCTATTACGCTGTTTCACAACAGCAACCAGGAGTCGTTGCGGGTCTCTCTGCTCTGATGACTCACAGTTTCATCTGCCCCGATGAACATCGCATGATCTGGGAGGCGATTAGCTTTGGAGCTCAAGTGGGTCTCGCTGGAGTCTTCTTGGAAGGGTGCCGTTGGGAAGAGGGTTGGGAACGGCCATTAGCAGAATGGCGATCTGAACTTGGTGTCACTCCTTTGCTGGAGAAGTCTCCTTTTCAGGATGAAATACATCGGTGGGAGACTCTTTCTTCTTGACAACTCAACATGAATGTTTTGAGCAATACAGCCTCTTTCGATCCGTATTCCTAGGCGGCCAATGTGGCAGTCAAGTCATCCACGACGCAGCCGAATTGCCGGAGCTGGGTGTTGTTTAGGTGTGGGCTGGATGAGCGGACTCTACGGAGCCGCATCGGTCCCGGGAGGCATCCGGATCGAGCGCACTGACTACGTTCCATTTCGGGTTGCCGATTAGCGCGTTGTGTTTGAAGAGCCCGCAGACCTGAATATCGGCCCTGAGACCTGAAAGGTGCTCAGTGGAAGCTGATGCCCACAGGTTTGAGCTGACCTCCCAAATCATGAGCAAAAGAATCAAAACGACTGCAGCGGTGTTGCTTGCCCTGCTCGGCTTCTCAGCTAGAGCTTCCATAGAGAATCTTCAACCTTACCCATGGCTTGAGGAAGAGTCTCGCGGCTACCTGATGGCTTTATGCCGTATGCAAGAGGCCGGTTTAATCATGCCTCAGCAAAGCACTGTGTTTGTGACGGGGTACCGCGACCATTAAGTTGTTTTCAATTCGAAGTATTTAAAAAGAGTATTGCGGAATTACATTGGTCTCAAAATCTGTTCTTTCTCGAACAGGGCTGTTATAGAGAGCCAACACCTCATTTCAACTGATCCATATTGAGTTCCCTGGCTTTGGTAGATGTGTTTTTATCACCCTTTTAGCGGCTAACTATTTCAGCGTCTTTGGCTGAAAAATACTGCGCTCTGTCTTGCCAGGCATGGCAACATGATTTATAGACTTTTTAAACGAGCATGTTGTTTTTGCCGAAAAAATATGATTTGCTTGCCCTTGTCTGGTTTCATGCTGGCAATGTGTAAATGCAAATGCCGTTTAGTAGAAATCACTTGCAATTGTCAAGAAGAATACTGGTGCAGGTCTTATTTTGTGTAAAGCCACCGCCAGCTACTCCTTCCAGTTCATCGTCTGAAAGTTCTGACTGAGTTTTTAAATCGTAAGCAGAAATCATAAACCCAGCCTCTTCTGCAATCGCAAGAACTGCATCGGAATCAGCTACGGCTTTGAGCTTTGCCTGAAGACCGGTATCACTTTTAATTTTCGCGATGAACGCTTTGAGTTGCTCTTCTGACATGGATATCAGGTCTTTTCAGCAGTCATAGCAATGGTCTGTCTTTCAGGCGCTTGCCTGCGCCTGCCTGCCCCGTTTGGGGTAGCCCTAAAAACAGCTTTCCACACGTCTTGCCCAATACTCACACTCGTTATTGTCATATCGCCTGGTTTGATCAATATGCTTTGCATTTACCTTTCCCACGCATGACCCCTTTCCGTTAACTCCAATCTCTCAACCTTGTGTGAATCAATCAATAAGTAATTTTTCTTCCTGCCTCAACCTGAGTCAAGACTTTGCAGCAATCACTCTTAACACCCTTTGTCAATGCATCAAGCCTGATCTGAATTCCGTTTTGTTACTCATCCTTGTATTCCGCTTGCTATCGCCGCAACTCAGCAGCATGCAATTACCAGCAAATGCCCTGTCGTCTTTGACAACAACACCCTTTCTAATTATTCCTGTATTTATTGATCAAGCGATGTTCCATCATCTTCTCTATAATCAAAAAATTTGATGATTTTCATTTTCACGGGATTTGGTATGTCGTCATAGTTTTTTGGTTCTATTGATGGGTCTTCCATTCCAGTGATATTTGTTGAATCGTAATTCTTTCTCCCGTCTACGCAGATTCGGTTGTTGTCCTCAAGCCATGTACCGTCATCATGAAAAGTGTATTTTGTACCGTTCCTGAGCCAGTTAATACACGCTTTGATGGCATCTGTTTTCAACTCATAGCGTTCGATTGAAGCTGATTTTGAGTCTAGAGTGTAGAAAAGTAATGTTAATTGAGTTAGGGCTAAAATAGTTGTTGTAAGGAATTGTTTTTTCATGCTATTTCTCAAGGTATTGCTAAGTTTAATTTACCTCTTTTGTTTGATGCGTCCATCACCACACCCCATGGATCATGTTCCACTACATAAGACCTCTTGGTAATGGTTGGCCGCGTACCTCCAGGTATCAATTCAATGGTTGATCGCAGAAGGGGCCAACAGCCCTCGCTTCTTTGTGTTCCTTGCCAATAACAGCTCCAGCGCCCAGCACATTCTTCACCTCCGACTCGCCCTTAGCCATGGTTGGCTTTCATCGCGCTCAGTCGCCCACCACATGGTCCTCAACCTGACCAGCCCTGCTTCTTCCGTTATCTGCACTTTGCCCGCATGCTTCAACGGAATTCCGCCCTCCCGAATGACGTCGCCAATCGTCAGCGCATTGCCCATACGATGTGGCAGGCAGGGATGGTTGAGCAGCCGAGCTGTATGCTTTTAGCAGGCGTGTGTAATAGGTCGTTAGCTCGGAGTTGACTCCTCCGACTCTTTCCCAGGATCTAGGTTGCAGCTTCTTCTCGTGCCTTGTTTTGCTGTGGTCTTCGCTTGGCAGCCATGGCTCAGTGCATATCCCGAAAATCGGACCGCAACAGCAACAACAGATCACTAACAGCTGCCGTCATGGGTCCTCAGCTGACATGAGGGATCTGACGCCTCCCTGAACTGCTAAGAGCGGCAATGACGGTAATCCGACTCACGGTTGGCACAATCAATTTTTAGATTTAATGGGTCGCTTAATTAACGGCATTGAGAGTTGGACAACTCTCCTCATTTTTAGTTCGGCTCACTAAGCAATCATGCTTTATTTGTTGATTGCTTTTACGTGGATTGCGGTGTTCATTGGCATCGCCAGATGTGAGAAATAAGGTTTGCGGGGCAAAGCTCAACTTACGCGCTTCATATTACTAGGATAGATCAATCATCGATGACACTGGGGGAGCCGCGTTTAAGCTGTTCTAGGGCAATTAAAACGTCGTACTTGGCACTAATTTTATAGTGTCGCCTATTGGTTATTCATCGCTAGCAATCCTTTAAGTAGCTTTCAAAGATATTGATTGCTGGATAGCGTGCGCTCCCTTCTGGTGGAATTCCCTCTGTCTGAATCGGAACGAGGAAAACCCGGAAACAGCTGTTAGCAATTTATGTCAGTGAATCTTTGAGCATATAAGTGCTGATCCATTGAGATTCTTTGCTTTTGTCTAGGTGTGTCAATAGGAATCGTGATCGCTTTGTAGCTTCCTCCGCGCAATGCTTCATATTTCCTCGATTCTTATTGCTTGCTCTGAATTCGACTAGGAGGTGCTTCAGGGTCAGGAGCACTGTCCACCAGCCTGTCCGATTTGTAAACGGTTAGGCAGGGTTTATTCAATCCATCATCAGCTCTTCTACTTCTGGAAAACTAAGGTCTTGTGTGCCACGAGAGTGCTTTCTTCTAAAGATGTCTGTAGCGTTGGTCCTGAGTGCTGAGACGAATTTGTTCAGCAGGGACAACGCGAAGCGGGTTTCGGGGTTCATGGTTCAAATGAGATTGTTTGAACTGTTCTGCTTTCTTCTTAGGCAATCAAAAGCCCGCCGAGTGGCGGGTAGAGATGGTTGACAAAACCTGCTGTAACTGACGCCCCCTGATCGATGCGAACCGTCGACCCCCGGCCCAGTTGGCAGAGTCTTGGCGCGATGGATTTCAGTGGCATCCTTTGGCAGGTGGACGCCGTGCAACCATCCTTTAGGGGCTAAAAAGTGAGCTTATAGATTATCTATTCTACGAAGTTGTCAACGAGAATGAGATCGTCCAAGAATGAGTGCAATCAGTATCGCCACATACAATTGACCACTGACGGTAATGATTGTGACAACTACCGAAGAGATTGTGTCTCCGGAATTTACAACTCCAGATCCCACCGTGGTCAAAAGGTTAAAAGCTGCTGCCATTAACACCGGCGAAAAGTGGCTCACTGCATTCGATGTGTTTTCTACGGTGATGTTTGTATCACCATTGGTGAGAATGTTGAAATCAAACGCGGTGGGATGCATCTCAAGGGTTGCGGTTAATAGCACGCCACCAGCCACTCCAATCAAGAGATAACCTTCCACAGCAGCCATTACGACAGCAACGGTTACGAATGGTTCGCGTATAAGTGATTTTATTAGCCGTAAAATGCTTGCAAAATAAAATAAAATCCAGGCAAGTACGTGCAAGAGTGTAAGCCAGTGGCCTAGGTTTGGTACTAATTCGAGGCTTAAACGCCAGATCACTTCAAGGGTAATGGCAAAAATCCCTAGACCAAAGAAGACCGAATTCAGTTTTTTGATTTGTGTGTAGCGACTGACTAACCCAAGTATTACCCCTGCAAGGGCTATGTTCAGGAAAGATTGAAAAGCTGGATAGCGTTCTGCTACTGGAAGTAACAGTAGAAAAACAACTTGTGCTGCCAACAGTGCGATATATCCACGATGGCGTAAGCGCAACCTTCTGATGAATTCGTGAGTGTAGTGAGCCATATTGTTGCCTGTGGCTTTTATTGGTTATATATTGATAGCGAGGGAATTAAGGTTTGTCCAAATGATTTCCTGTTTCATGCCACATCTTTCTTGAAATTGCGCTATTGGCGGTGATTGAAGCAATAAAAAGCCCCTGCTTAGGAGGGGCTTTGATGGGTTGGTTGAGAGCTGGTGATGTTACCTACTAGCATCCAAAGCCACATTGCGTTGATTGTGCGGTTTCCCATCGCCCACCAGCCGCACCTTCTAGATCTTTTTCTGAAAGTTTTGATTGAGCCTTATTGAGGCCATGAACAGGGATGTTAAATCCTGCTTCTTTAGTAATTGCAGCAACAGCATTGACATCAGCTGCGGCTTTGAGCTGCTCTTGAAGGCTGGTGTTGCCTTTGGCGTTGGCCAGGAAAGCTGTGAGTTGTTCTTGTGTCATGGTTCTAAGGAATGAATTGTTGGGGTGTAACCCCCTGGACTCCTCCAAGATCACAGCTCTTCTGGTGGAGCCCACTACACAGCTCTGGTGTAGACCCCGTTAGTTTCTGGTGCGCGTCTGGTGAATGGCTCAGAACCCATTGCCTGACTGGACTTAGCTCACGCGGAAGTCGGTGACGCCGAGGCTCCAGGGGAGTAGTCGTTCCTGTAGTGCGATGCAGGCATATCCCATCCTGCCAAATGAAATAGACCTGCTAGAAGAAAGAAAGCATTGATATTTGAAATGCCCCGAAGACTCTTAAAATTATTATTATCAACATCTTTTGCAATTGCAGCTTTTGGTCAACATAGCAAAGTTTTTGGAGTCAACGTAGGAGGCACGCCAATGGAAAAATACGGTTATTTTGATGTCAATAAACCTGAAAAATACGTGTTTAGCTATGCAAGAGCCGTAGGAAGTAAAACAGAGTTTGGAGTCGGAGTCACCACACCCACTCAAGCCATGGCTGACAATGGTCTAGTCGTGCCAACGGCATTTTTTATTGACTGCAAAAATCAGCGCGTAAGTTTTAATTTAATGCAAGAACTGCCCGCTGAACATGTAGAGAAATGGTCGCTGGAGACTATGGCTTACCAAGCAAAACTTTTCTGCCATTTGCATAAGAAGTTTTTCAAACATTCAAATTGGTAATCGCCATCAGTCAGGAATCACTTGCCACTATCCTTGTCAGCTCGCTCCTGCACGGAGGGGATGATCGATTCCTGGACAGACAACGACCCACTGCTCGGAAAGCAGTTGTTCTCTGTGCTTGCAGATGTCTTGCTGATGCCCTGAAACTGCAAACAAACATGCAAACGCGGCGCAGAGGCGAACCCCCAGAAGTAAGTGACAGCAACTGTTTCTGGCCTCAGACTCGTCTGCCTCTGAAGCAGCTGGTCTTTCCACTGAATCGGCTTCAATATCCACGCGATCGAGCACCATTGCTCCCAGTAGCCGCTTGCTCATCGAGACCATCTGAGCCAGCAGCAAACGCAGTATCACCACCGGGCCTTCAGGATCACCGCCAGCGATCGTCTTTACTCAGGGAACCTCGATTCGTTTCAGATCAGCCAACTCCTGCAGACACGTCATCTCAACGCAAGTCGTGGTTGTCTTTGGCATGGGCGCTGAATCACAAGCATTCAGTTTGGCCAGCATTCGCCAAGCGGTTTCGCCAACGTGGCCTCATGCCAAACAAGAACCGCCCACTTGTTGATCACCACGCGCCGAAGAACGATGTCGGTTGCTTACTGAACGAGTAGGAGAGGAAGTTCTGCAACTTCAGGAACGACATACCAACACAGCACGTGCAATGGGTTGAGGTGGAGACGAGATCGCTACGGGGTGGTAGGCAACAGGTGGTGAGGCGAATGCTCAGTTTCGATGTGATTGGGGCATGGCTGAGTAAGCAGATGTCAGGTGAACGGAAGTTTTCTCACAAATTTTTTGGTTTTATAAACTCAGGACTCAATGTTTGAAATTTCTGTATTCATCGCTCTTATAATCTGAATCGTTTAGCTGTTTAACGATGATGAGGTCACTTTGGGTTGCATTGGCGAGTGCTATGTCATTAATTATTTCTGCCTCTCCCTCTTGGAGTCAGGAATGGACCTGCGTTAATGAATCTAATGGCAACTTCACGACTGTTTGGCGCGTAAAGTCGTTGCCCACAGCATCTGTCTATCACGTTTCATCATTCAATCCTGCCAGCGGAAGAAGCTTTGATGTCAACCAGAAAGTAAACATTATTGGCCAAAAGAATGAATATATCTTTGCGTATGTTGCGGCGACTTCGCATAATCTCATGAACTTCTTTGTGTTTAATACGGCTAGAAAAACCTATACGCAGAGTGGGCATTACCTCGATATAGAGCGAACCCCCAATGCACAATTTTTCGTTTGTAATTAAGTTGGGTTTGCGTCGCTATCGAATCCTGGGAAACCCAGCAGAAGTCAGGTGGGTGGAAGCGTTGCCCGCCTAGGTGGTGGATTGATTCTGCTATTCGCCAGAAGCTTCCCTAAATGTAGCTGAGATTTTACAGCTCTGGTACAGAACTCGCAAGGTTCTGGTGAGCTTCTGGTTAATGGCTCAGAGGCCTGACTCCACCTTTTGGAAACGCTTTCATTTGCCTGATTAATGCTCAAATCTGCTCAATTGTGCCAGGTATTGAAGATTTATTTATGGGATTAGTTAGACTATTGAAGAAATAAAAATCCCCTACGGCGGGAGAAGTTTTGATGAGTAGCCTACTTGTTACAGGGCCAAACTATCTTTCCTTTAGTAGATCCTCCAGGACAGCAGTTAACAGTAGTGTTGACTCTAAGGCTCATACAGAACCATGTGGAACGACACTCAATCCCAGTGTTCGGAACGTGAGTTCCTCCAACCACGCCTTCCAGTTCTTCGTCTGAAATCTCAGATTGCGCTTTGGCGAGGTCATCACAGAAGATGCTGAATCCTGCTTCTTTGGTAATCGCCATAACCGTATCAACATCAGCTGCGGCTTTGAGCTGCTCCTGAAGGCTTGTATTGCTTTTGGCGTTAGCGATGAAAGCTGTGAGTTGTTCTTGTGTCATGCCTCTAAGGAGTGAATTTATGGGCGTGCTGCCCCCTCGACTCCTTCAAGATCACAGCCCTTCTGGTGAACACCACTGCATAGTTTTGGTGGATACCCCACGAGGTTTTGGTGAGCTTCTGGTGAATGTCCCAGAACCTTTTAACTACGTAGGTAAGTAATGCATCCGCCAGCCTGATCTCTGCTCAACAGTGCTCAATCGTGCCAGGTATCGGAGGCAGAATTATGGGAATAGTCAGGCTATTGAAGCAACCAAAGCCCTAGCATCCATCGGGACATTGGGTGTATACAGAGTGGCACGGGCTGCCAGAATGCCCACCACCAGCAGCGCTTTCCAGCTCATCATCTGAAATCTCTGATTGAGCGTTCTTCAAATCATCAGCAGAAATGCTAAATCCTGCTTCTGTTGCAATTGAAAGAACTGCATCTGCATCAGCAGCTACCTCTAGCTTCTCCTGAAGGTTGCTGTCGCCTTTGGCTTTTTCTAGAAAGGCTTTGAGTTGCTCTTCTGACATCAGAGTAAGTCTTGCAACAGCCTGATTTTAGCAACCAACGGTCCTGCCATTTGTATCCGCCGATCAGCCTACAGTGCGTCCTTTCCCTCCAGCGACTGATAATAATTCTTCTTCAGATAGTTCAACCGTTTTTGATGTGTAGGCTTCTAGCAACTCCTGTGAAGTTACTTTGTATCCCGCATCAACAGCAACCTCAACAGCATCTTCTAGAGATGTGGCGTTTGTCATAGCCTGCTGTAATTCAACATGGCTAATAAGAGCAGCCATCAGATCATCAATCGCAGCCATTGCTTGAGAAAAAATGGGTTAGTGTAACCACTACAGCAATGGTCTGCTGCAGTGTCTTTGGCTATTACTTGCTGCACCCAATCGTGCCAGATATTGGAGGCTGATTTATGGGATTAGTCGGGCTATTGAAGCAATAAAAAGCCCCAGCTAATGCAAGTGCTTTGAGTGTTTAGGCTGGAAGTGCAGCTGAAGTCAGATCAACAAACCTTCCACAAAGCCCTCGCCGTCGTTGGCTTCTGCCAATACATATCGCACTGAGTGACATCGTCGCCAGCCACATTTTCCAGTTCTGACTCATTGAGTTTTCTGAGCTGCAATGATGCGAGTTCGCAGCCGTACTCTTTTGCGATCGCGATGTCATCCTCAGCTGACTTGGCCGCTTTGATCCGTTACTGAAGATCTGGATTGTCTAGGACTCTGCTGACGAGGGTCTTGAGTTGTGTCTGCGACATCATGTGACTCCTTCTGGGCTTTGTCGGTCAACGGCTGCTTTCTGGCAGTTGAAAGGTGGGATTGCCCATCTGCTCAGGTTTGGTTTCAGGAACATGGAGCGATTGGGTGTTGGATTGAATTGGTCTTGCAAGCGCTCATGAAGTCATCTCTTTTACCAAAAGAGCAATCAATTTTCGATGATGAATCATCGGCATTCAGCTGGCTATTGACGTTTGTTTGAAGCGTTTCTCCGAAAAAAAACCATTGCCATGTTGTTGTGCACTGCAGCTGTAATGGTTTGCTGTTTGTCGGTTGATTCATTCGATCGTCACCGCAGTCACTCGACGATGTGGTCTGGTCAGCCAACCCTGCTCAGCGGAAGATTGTGCAGTTCATCATCAGGGGTTGCTTCTCCGGGTGCATCAGGGATTGGATGAGTGGTTCTTGAAGATCGCATGCCTTGAAACCATCTGCTTGGGGACGTTTGTCCTGGATTTGCAAGGCGATGGTCTTGCTGCCCGGCCTGGCTCTGCTCAGTCCACTCGCTGTGTGGGGGCAGACCGAGCAATCTCTTCCATCTCTGCAGTGGCAGGCATGCCAGGACGAACAGTTGGCCTCCTTCGGCTATGAGTGCGCCACCCTGATCCGTCCACTGCGCCGACGAGAGCCGGATGGCCCCAAGGTGGAGCTGGCGGTCTTTCGTCTTTCGGCAACAGGCACGGCCAAGGAACGGATTGGGACTGTGTTTTTCAACCCAGGCGGTCCCGGTCAGCCAGGACACGGCAGTGCTTACAAAGGAATGCTCCTGCCTGATGAGATCCGGCGCGCGTTTGATTTCGTCACCTGGGACCCCCGGGGGCTTGGCCAGTCCCGGCCTGCACTGTCGGATTGTCAAGTGCCCATGCCCCGCCGACCAGCGACTGGACCCGTGGACTGGCAACGGGTGCTGTCGCAGCGTCAGCTAGAGCTCACCGAGCGCAACCGCGACTGCATTGCGCGACATCGTGCCCTGATTCCTGAGATGGGCACTGTGGAGGCTGCTCATGATCTGGACGCCCTGCGCCAGTCGGTTGGTGATGACCGGCTCACCTTCTGGGGTGTCTCCTACGGAACGGTGATTGGCTCCACCTATGCGGCATTGTTCCCTGGGCGAGTGCGTGCTCTGGTCCTTGATGGGAGTGTCGATCCCTGGAGCGATCTCTCCGGTCTGCGTCTTTCCGCCACAGCGCCCGATGACGCAATCCGTTTCTTCCTGCAATTAAATCCGGACCTGAAGGTTCCCTTGCAGGCATCGCTGGCCCGGCTGGAACAGGAGCCACTGATCTTGCCGGATGGCAGCCTGTACACCCGCTGGGATCTGCTGGATCCCCTGGTCAATTACCTGCCGCAATCCAGGATATCCGGGACCTATGGACGGACCCTGATCGAAACGGTGCACCAGGCCCTGGTCGGCGCTCCGGCGGAGCAAACCGCTGCGCTGGAGACGCTGCAACACCCTCTGTTGCGCAGTCCAGAGCACGATCTGCTCGCTGCCGCAGGTTTTGCTGCTGTCACCTGTCAGGACTTCCCCCAGCGGATGTCTCCGCGTCAACAGGCTGCCTTGCTTGGGGATCTCACCCGTCAGGCTCCGATCTACGGCGGCAGCATCGGCGTGAACTTTCTTGCTCTCTGCAGCGGCTATGAGGATCTGAAGGTCAACACACCAGTGCCCCGTGCTCCCTTTCCCCAGCGCGACGTGTCCGGCCTGATCACCGGATCCAGTTGGGATGGCGCCACACCTTGGATCTGGTCCACCGCGATGGCCCGGGCGTTTCCTTCGATGCGCACGCTCCAGGTGGTCGGTAACGAGCACGGCATCTACACCAACGCCCAGACACCCTGCGTCGAGAAAGAAGTAAGCCGCTATTTGCTGACGGCCTCGGTGCCACCGAGGGATTTGAGTTGCCCCTATGTGAAACCGGCTGAGCAGCAGTCGTTTCCCTGAATGATGCTGAGGGATCCGCTCAGGGTCTGCAGCTTCACAAGCGAGTTGTCACGAGCCCATGCTCACCGACAACCTGGCTTCAGTGGTCTCGCGCCTGATTGATCCACGGTCAGTGCGTACTTTCCTTCGCGAATGAACAGCACATAATCATCGCTGTTCTGGTGTTGATACGTCTTGCCCTGTTCAGCAGCGGGGAAGGCAAATGTCCAGCGACTGCTGTGGATGTAGGCGTTGCCCTGGGTTGCGTGAAGTCTCAGGTGAACTGCTCAATAGGCGCAGGCCGATTCAATCGATTCAGTTCTCACAGAGCGCCCCTCACGGTGTCGGCTTGTCCAGGCAACGCAAGTGAGGCGAAGGTCAGGACTGCAGACGTGAAAGTGGTGCTGCCCGTGCCCCCTCCATGCACAACCTGTCCAGATCGTTGATGAAGATTCAGGCGTGATTCGTTGGGTCAACACTGATCTGGTGACGCACATCCTTCCGACGATGTGATTGGACTGTGAGCAAGATCACAGCCTTACTTGAGATAAACCATCGAGTCAGGTGCTGATCCTAGAGATGGTGATGTCAACCGATACCATTGCCATGAATCGCGCAGAAAACATGTTCGCCCTTCAGCTGATTCTTAATTCCATGAGCACACTCAGTCCTGAATCTTTAACGATGACAAAACTACGTCGAGCTGCTTATCTACACGGCATCGTCGAAGCTGTTTTGAATGAGCAGGTCAGTAGCCTCCCGCAAACGACTGAGATCTTCAGCTGATGGCGTTACTGCAGCAATAAAAAACCCTGCACTTGGCTGGGCTCTTGGTTTGTTACTACTTCATTTCACATGGAATAATCCACACCTTTTGATTTCATCAGGATCCGCAGTATTTCCAAGGTTTTGATGACTGAGTTAATCTGAGCCATTTACAGGGCGCGGAGGAGCATCTGGGTCAATTAATTTGTAAACAAACCAACCTTTCGATTGCGGCTCGCGAAAGTATTTATCAGCCTCAGCATGATCAATTTCAACTTCAAAGCAATTCCACTCCGAATGATGATTGTAAACATCAATTCTTGTCAGCAGAACTGTCTCAGAATCCTTTATCACTAACCTATATGGAGACTTAATTGTGATGGAGTGTCATGCTATATGGTCCATAGCAGCACCATCCACCACCTCCAGCCACGCCTTCCAGCTCCTCTTCACTGAGCTAGCTGATCTTATCAGCAGTGAATTCATGGCCATGTTCTTTAGCAATGCCTAAAACATCTTCAGGTGACTTAGCTGCATTGAGTTTCTCCTGAAGACTGGTGTCAGCTTTGACCTTCTCTGGAAACGCTTTGAGTTGCTCTTCTGGCATGGATATCAGGTCTGTTCAGCAGTCATAGATAGCAATGGTCTACTGGATTGTGCCAAGTAGCACTTTGGAATAAAAAGCTCGCCTTGTTTAGGGCGAGCTGTAATGAGTATCAGAAAAAAGAAGTTCAACAAATCTGATTTCCCTGGTATTCAGGATCTATAAGTTTCAGTTGGGGGAGTTCTCTCATGCCAAGGCTGGAAACCCCCGGGGGGGGGATAGGTAGCCTCATTAGTGGAGGTATCCACCCCCCTACGACGCGTTCCAGTTGGTCGTCAGTCAGCTCGATGATTTGATCTTGAATGTTTTGTTCAGTCATGTTTTCAAGTGAGTGAGTGAGTGAGTGAGTGAGTGAGTGAGTGTGTGAGTTGTGTTGGAGGCGTTGATCCCTCGACTCCTTCAAGATCACAGCCCTTCTAGAGAACCTCTCTACACAGCTCTGGTGTAGACCCCGCGAAGTTCTGGTGAGCTTCTGGTGAATGCTCCAGAACTTTGTTTTCACCTAGTTGGCTAACGCTTTCATCTCCTTGATCTCTGCTCAACTGCGCTCAATCGTGCCAGGTATTGGAGACTGATTTAAGGGATTAGTCAGGCTATTGAAGAAATTAAATGCCTAAGTTTTGATCTTTTATGCCTATTATCTTTGGCTCAAATTGCTAATCACTTCTTTTGCGCATTTATGACTCACTACTGGCAGAACGATGTGGTCATTGATCCACTTGTACTCCAGTGCACCACCAGCCAGTATGCAGGGGGCACCCAGTATTCAGGGGGCACTGTTCTCCACCAGCCACCTTTTCTAGCTCTTCATTTGCAAGTTCTGACTGGGCTTTCTTCAAGTTATCAGCAGAAATAGTTAAACCTACGTCCTTAGCTATTGCAACTACTGCATCAGCATCAGCAGCTGTCTTGAGCTTCTCCTGAAGGCTGGTGTCGCTTTTGACTTTTTCGAGGAAGGCTTTGAGTTGTTCTTCTGACATGGGTAGCAGCGCTGTTCTGCTGTCATAGCACCATTCAGCAGTTCGGCAGTAGGTAATGAAAAAACCCCGCACTTGGCGGGGGAGTGTCATGCATTCGTCGATATTAGACAGCTTCAGATTTCAGCATTGCTTCTTAACCCATTCAGCGACTGGTGACTTATCACCCAATTCAGCTGCCTTCGACCAATCGGCGCAAGCGCCTTCAAGGTCAGCTAATTCCTCTTTTTGGATTCCTCGAACTCTGTATGCAAAGGCATTTTTGGGATCTAATTCTATTGCTGCATCAAGGTCTTTCATGGATCCGTTGGTATTGCCTATTTTCCTTTTCGCTTCACTCCTGCCTATGTAGGCTGCGACAAAACTAGGATCAATCTGCAATGCTTTTGTATAATCATTAATAGCGCTTTTGTATTTTCCTAAGCTTGCTTTTGACATGCCGCGGGCATAGTAGCCAGATCGACTCTTAGGATCTAATTCTATTACCTTATTGAAATCAGAAATTGCCCCTTGATAATCCCCGCTTTTAAACTTCTCTAAACCTGATTCATAAACGCCTATTACGTTTTTTGCATGTGCCGCCTGTGTTGAGAGAAACCCTACGCCAATTCCAATGGTAGGTGTCAGAGCAACCAGCAACGGGCGTCCTAATGGCAAGCATAGGGCTAAGGCAGCAGCAAATGCAGTAGTAGTGCGAGGCATCCTTGGCGTTGCATGGTGACTCCATCTCTAGCCTTTATATGCCAGCACTGACTATGTCTAGTCTGCAAATGAAAAAACCCGCACTTGGCGTTGTGTGATTGGTGTGAGGTTGTTTTGTCGGGAGATCGATAGCGACTACTCAACGTCCCCTGATTTTTCCCTTTCGGGTTTTGTATAGCTCTCAGCCTCGCTCGTTTGGGTAGCTGTAAAAATTGCTCTCACCAAGCGATGCCCAAAACTCGCACTCATTATTTCCATATCGCCTCACTCGATCAATCTACTTTGCATTCACCTTGCTCCATACATGCACCCTCTCCGTTAATTCCACATCTCTCAACCTTGTGTGCATCAACGAATAAGTAATCCGTCCTCTTTCTTCAGCCTGATCTAAAACCTTGCACCAATCACGCTCCACACTCTTCACCACACCATCAAGCCTGATCTGACATCCATCCATATCACGCACCCTCATAATTCGCTCGCTATCGCCACAACTCAGCAGCACACAATCACCAACAACTGCACGCTCACCCTTTACGACAACATCCATCACCACACCTCCGGCCCACGGCCCAACGCATAAGGCTTCTGGCAGTAGTTCACTGCATACCGCCACGTATCAATCGAATGCGTGATCGCAGTGGGATCCAACAGCTCCCGCTTTTTGCTGTCTCTGGCCAGCAGTGGCGTCAGTTCCCAAAATGCTCTGCACCTTCGACTCGCTTTCACCCATGGCTGGCTCTCACCGCGATCACTCGAGTCGCCCACAACATCGTGTGAAACCAGGCCAGTCCCGCTCCTTCGGTCATCTGACTCTTGCCCGCACGCTTGAACGGGATGCCTCCCTTCGGGAACTCATCGCCAATCGTCAGGGCATGGCCTATACGGTGTGGCGGGCAAGGATGGCTGAGAAACCTGTCTGTGACTGACGCCCCCTGATGGATTCGAACCATCGAC